>Ga0214921_10001723_pt1 | contig 36779 bp, 24 predicted proteins | sample LL1505_MetaG_FD_177992 | JGI IMG/M metagenome (GOLD analysis project Ga0214921, IMG submission 177992) | Freshwater microbial communities from Lake Lanier, Atlanta, Georgia, United States - LL-1505 | ecosystem: Environmental > Aquatic > Freshwater > Lake | place: USA: Georgia | collected... | reverse complement strand
GAAACATTTTCACCCCCCCCCCCCCCTGTTTTTTGGAAATAATAATAAAAAAACATTAAAAAAAGAATGGAAAAATTAGTACTATATGTCCTAATTGCAAAACTGATGGAAATGTATGGTTTACAAATGATTTCAAAAAATCTTGTGGATGTTCTGGATGCAATCATATATTCTGGAAACATGGCATAACACCTGAATGCAATTGTGGCGAATGTTATCAAAAATATTTATCTATGAATAAATGATAAATGATAAATAATTTCTGAATTATTCAGTATTATCTAATTCACCCCATCCTTCCTTAGTACCACCATCATATGCTTTTGCGTGGCCATTTGCAATCATTTGCTGGCTAAGTGATTGTTCTTCACCTTCTAGGAATATATTTCCTAGTAATCGGCCATATTTATCGAATTCTAGACAATCTAGAATAACGACTTTATCTAGAATTTTGCCTTTAAGAAAATCACGGGATTGTACCGCTTTTGCTTTTTCTGCCACATTTTTAGATTTCATCTCCGGAGTATCAATACCCATCAATCGAATGACCCATTTATGACATTCACTAGAGTTAGGCATTTTGAATACTACGTGTATAGTATCACCATCATATACATATACACATTTGGCATATGTTTTATATCCATTGAGGGAAAATTTATTAGTCTTGCTAGAATGTATTTCTAGCAGTTTGCAATCTTCTTTGTTTAGTGGCATTATTATCTTATATTCTAGAGATACTATTTTTTATATTCTAGAATAAATTTAGATAAATTTAGATAAAATAATTTAAAATAATAAGAAAATTGAAATTAAAATAAATAATAACATTAATTATTTTATAACAAAGAAATGTCTGTCCCATCGGATTTGCCAGTTTGTCCTATTACTCTATTGGAAATTACCGACCCGGTAATGGATTGTAATGGTCATACCTTTGAACGTATAGCAATTGAACAATGGTATCGCACCCACGATACATCACCTATTACCAATCAGGTTGTAGCTAATAAGAATTTGGTACCTAATTATGCTCTTAAGCAAATTATTGATGCAAAACAAGCCCCAATGCCACAGGTACCAGTTATTGAACAACAATCAAAGAATACAGTTAAGAAACAATATGTTAAACCTACATTGAATATTAATCAATATATGATTAAATCTGCTGATGGGGAGAAATATATTAATCTAGAATTGAATGTTGAATCTCTAGGAGAAGATGCTTCTAGAATGCCGATTACATGTATTTGTGTAATTGATGTTTCCGGAAGTATGGGAGAACGTGCTACTGAATATAATCCTAATAGTGAAAACGATGGATTCTCTCGGCTAGATTTGGTTAAACATTCATTGAATACCATTCACCAATCCCTATCAGGGAAAGATGAAATAGCACTAATTACATTTAACCAATACGCCAATATTGTTCTAGCACCTACAACTATAGACAACAAACAACTGATTTCAACATCGATTTCAACATTGCGGCCAGGTGGTAATACTAATCTATGGGCTGGTCTAAAGAATGCTATTGACATGGCAAATCGGGTTGACACAAAAAATCGTAATGTGGCTATTCTGGTTCTTACTGATGGTGCAGCTAATTATGACCCACCTCGTGGAATTATTCCCACTTTTAATACATATATCAATACTCGTGAACTGAAATACACTATTCATACATTTGCCTATGGATATGATGTAGAAAGCGATAAACTAGCATATATTGCAACTAAAGGTAATGGTATTTTCGGGTTCATTCCAGATGGTACTATGGTTGGTACAATTTTCATTAATGCAATGAGTAATATTCTAGCAACTGCTATTACAAATCTTACATTGGATATTTCCACTAATCATAATTTGACATATTGCAGTGCAAATAAGATGCAATCTATCAATAATGGTGTTAATAATACTTTAAATGTTGGTTCTGTATTGTATGGGCAAACTCGAAATATTCTAATCAAAGTAGGAAAATCTTTTCAAATTGGTGAAAAAAATATTACTGGTATTATCACAAATAATTACAATGATAATGAAATTATTATTAATGTCTTGGAAAATTCAAATATTAATAATATTGAATTTAGTATGTCAATTAATAGTATTATTTCTATTATTGAAAGTTTAGTTGAAAATGTAAGACATAAAGACCGACTATTGCCTTTTCTAGAGAATCTTAAAACACAATGTCTACAAACTGCTTTTATTAAGGATTTGGCAACAGATATTCTAGATGCCGATCCAAATAAGGGACAATTGGGAAAATCAGTTGAACGTGAATCGTGGTATAAGAAATGGGGTCGTCATTATTTGCGGTCAGTATTGCGCGCATATGAGCTACAACAATGTTTGAATTTTAAGGATTTGGCACCACAACATTTTACTGGCAGTACATTTAAAACTTACCAAACCCAAATTGAAACTATCTTTAGCAATATTACGCCTCCTGAACCAAGTCTAATGGTGCCAGTAATGAATATTAATTATACAAATCAACATAATGCATATGGTAATCCTGCTTCACCAACACCTACATATACACCAACCCCTAGTTATGCTTCTATTCCAACATCGTATTATAATGTTTCTGGTGGATGCTTTACTGGTAAATGGCTAGTTAATATGGCAGATGGTACTAATAAAGCAGTTCAAGATATTCAACCAGGTGATATTGTAATTTCGCGTAATACTATAAATGGTACTGCGCGGGTTAAATGTGTTCTTAAATTACAGATTATGTATGATATGTTGATGATTTGTCTTAATGGTAAAGATGCAATTACACATTTTCATCCATTTTATATTGATAGTGATAGTAATAGTAATAGTGATAGTAATAGTAATAACTGGATATTTCCGGAATATTATACATCTGCTACACACGGTGCTATTGCAGGAGAATATATGTATGATTTCATTCTAGATAGTGGGCATACTGTTAATATGCAAGGCGGATTTAACTTTGCTTGTCTAGGACATGGAATTACCACATCAGCGGTAATCCGACATGCATACTTTGGTACTAATCGGATTATTGATGATTTGAAAGACCATGATGATTGGGTAAAGGGTTATATTACTTTGAATGAATGGCGTTTCATTCGTAATAATGATAATACTATAATTAAGCTAGAATACTAGTTTTGGTTAATTATTAGTTATCGTTTTTTATTTGTTTTATTTGTTTTATTTTATCTATTTATTCTAGAAGAACTAATATAATCATATTTAAAATGATTTCAAAAAAGAAACTTATTATATTTTCAGTATTTATTGTTATAATAATAATTTTAGTTATACTGTTAGTTAAATATAGTACAAATGCTTTAGAAACATTCACCGATCCAATTACGAATTCTAGTGCCAATACTACAACCACCAATGCCAATACTACTACCACCAATGCCAATACTACAGACACTAATGCCAATACTACTACCACCAACGCTAATACTACAGACACTAATGCCAATACTAATACCACCAATGCTAATACAACTAGTGCAAATACTACAGACACTAATGCCAATACTACTACCACTGGTGCCAATGCTAATACTACTACCCCTAATGCCAATGCCAATATAACAGGTGCCAATACAACTAGTGCAAATACTACTACCCCTAATGCCAATGCCAATATAACTAGTGTAAATACTACTACCACCAGTGCCAATACTGCAACCACCGGTACCAATATAACAGGTACCAATATAACAGGTACCAATATAACAGGTGCCAATACTGCAATCGCCGATGCCAATACTGCAACTACCGGTGCTACTAGAACTGGTGTTGGTTCTATATCAAATTCAAACAGTGTTGGTTTAGGTGGACGTACAACTAGTGGTGCAACAATTCCTAAGACTACTACATTGATAGGAGCAACTGCGACTAGTACTACAGTACCTATAACAACAACCGTGCCAATAACAACAACAGTACCACTAAACAATAATGATTATAAGATACCCAGTACAAATTTGTATCAAAATAACTTTAATGGTTCTAGTAATGTTTATAGTCCATATTTATATGTTAATGAGCCATTTCAACCAGTATCTTATGATATGGATAATTATACATTTCTATGAAATGAAAAAAAATATTATTTTCTAGAATGTCTAGAATACATTATCATAGGATAGTGTAGTGGGCATCGTATAGTCAGGATGGTTGCAGTATAGAAAACCTAACAGATTATTTTCTATATATTTTTTTTTATCATCTGTAATCGTTGTTGGAATATCAAATAATTTAGTAATATGTTGTAATTGATTTTTTCTAGGACGTCCACGTTTTCTTTTTACAAAAGTTTCTGTATTTTCTAATGTATTATTGTTAATTATTTTTTGTTGCCTATCAGGAAATCTTTTAACTCTAGCATTAGATAATATTTTACCATGTTCATATTTTTTACACCTTTGAACAATTAAAATGTGATTATAATGTATTTTATCTAATAATGCACGAATTTTCATAATTTTATTATCCATAATTTCAATTATTTTTATAGTTGTATCATCTTTAATATTACAAGTAATATTATTGTCATATTTCAATATATCTACACGTTTGGTAAATAAATTAATAAATTCTGTTGTTTTTTCAATAGTATTATCGTAATCATTCTTAATATATTTGTTAATATCAAAATCCTTTATTTTTTTACACATTACACTAATATTACACTAATATTACACTAATATTAGAGTTAGTGTTAATGGTGGCTAATGAGGTGAGATATGATGCCTTTAATGGTAATTTATGCATTGTATAATATCTAAAATTCAATTTTTTGGCATCAGTTAGAGTTGTTTGTTATATTTTCTTATATTTTCTAAATTTGGGTAAAAAGTGTATTTTAATGGATTACCATAACACCATATAAATCTAAGATTTATATTCAGATTATCTAAACTAGTTATATTATTATAATCACAATGCAAAACTTCTAATTTTGTTGGAAGATTATCTAGATGTGTTATTTCATTATAAGAACAAATCAATTCTTTCAGAGTTAGTGGAACATTATCTAGACTAGTTATTTTATTACTCCGACAGTGCAAAACTTGAAGTTTTGCAGGAAGATTATCTAGACTAGTTATTTTATTATCATCACAGAACAATTTTTCAAGTTTTGCGGGAAGATTATCTAGACTAGTTATTTTATTATTCCGACAGTGCAAAATTTCCAGATTTGGCGGAAGATTATATAGACTAGTTATTTGATTATCATCACAATACAAAATTTCCAGATTTGGTGGAAGATTATATAGATTAGTTATTTGATTACCAAGACAATTTAATTTTTTAAGATTAGAATATTTATCGATATCATTTGGCAATTTAGTTAATCCTTGTTTCGATATATCTAATTCTGTAATATTATAATCTGGCATTCTAGAATATGGGTTAATACAAAAGAAAAAGAAAATACTTTCAATTTTTATAAAAATCAAAAAAAATACACAAGAAAACTAATAGGAAAAACTAATAAGAAAAACTAATAAGTTTAATAATCAATTACTTCGATAGATATTTCTTTTCAAAATCAGCAACACCAATAACTTCAATACCCATTTCCCGGGCTTTATTAAGCTTGCTACTGTTTTCAGATGGGTCTTTTGCAATAACAACAGTAGTTTTTCCAGAAACACTAGAACCAATGTTTCCACCACCATCAACAATGCGCTTTTCCATATCAGCATTACGAACACCAGTAAAAACTGCAATCATACCTGCAAATTCAGTCCCTTTAGGAGTATCAGTTTTTGCAATGTCATCAGTTTCAATCTTAATCATTGAATGTAAAGTTAGCCATTCAATAAATTTTGGCATTCCTAGAATAAATAGGTCTGCAGTCTTATCACTAAAACCAGCAATTGCTAGAATATCGCTTTTAGTAATTTTATCTTGTTGCCATTTCTTATAGAAATTTGGAATAGCATCTAGAATTACTTTAAATTTCTTTTCTCCTAATCCAACACCAAATACACCACTAGCCATCAAAACGCGCTCTAGAGGTTGTGGGTTATTAATAACTTTATGAATAGCATTATAAACATTGGTGGCACTTTTTAGTTGGAAACCATCTATTCTGGCAATTACATCTGGTGTAAGTTCTAGAATAGTTTTAGTTTCATCATAACCTGCATTAATAAATTTATTTACAACACCTTCACCTACACCGTCAATTTTCATTGTTTTAAAGAATGCAATAATTTTCTGAATACGAACATCTTGATTATTTTCCAAATCATCTACTATTCCATCTACTCGGGTTTCGTTCCAATGCCATTTAATATCTGTTGATGGCATTTGAGGTTCCCCAGAATGCTTAACAATTTCATAAATATAAGGAATTACATCACCAGACTTAATAATCTTTAAGACTGTCCCTTTACCGATTTTATTATCCACAATATATTTCAAATTAAAACCTGTTGTATATTGATGAGTATCACCTTTTATAACAATGGGGGTATATTCTATACGTGGTGCTAATGTACCGTGTTTGGAAATATTATATTCAACATTGATAACTGTAGTTGTTGCGATTTGTTCTTCTAATTGCATCTTAAAAGCAACTGCATATTCTGGATTATCTTTTTTTGCACGTGGCCAAACTTGAGAACTATCATCTAGAACAATACCATCAATCTCATATTCGCTTTCTTTCTTAAAATCCATTAGAATTGTAGGTAATTGGTTTTCGGTTAGAGTTTGATATATCTTATATTTAGCAGTATTAAAACCTAGTTGAGCAATAGTTTCAAATTGGGTTTTAAAAGTCATGTCTGCAGGATAAATAAATTCATAGAATATAATTTCCATATCTTGGATAATTGATGTTTTCTGTGTTTTAGCATTTACTATTCCTGCAATAAGAGAACGCGCCTTTGGATACATTTTATTATATTTTTCATTATAAATACTATTCTTAATAATAATTTCACCACGTAATGCAATATGTTTTGCTTTGTTATCAGGATTTTCAATCATTTTGATTATCGATTTCTTATCTAGATTACCAAGTGAAATATGAGTGAGAAGATGACTTATATCTTGCCCTTCATATCCATCACCATGCTTATAGAGTTGCATTTGTAATGAGTTATCTATTTTGCCTAGAGAAATAACTAATAGGGATGATAAACCATCTAGTTTTTCAGAGATTACTATTTGTTTATTATGTTTAGAAAGCCATTTGGTAAGTGATTTTTCATTAGGTTTTACTTTATCCAATGAACCTAAATAATAAGGCAATTTTACGGCATCTGCAGGATTTACTACTGGCGCACCAACTTTATCAAATGCTTTGCTATTTGGTTTCTTTTCACGTAGAATAGTTTCTAGAATATCAAAAGTATTATCAGTTAGTAATGGTTTATCAGTATTATAATAATCATTAATAGCTTGAATAATAATTTTTTCTAGAATGGAAATATCTAATTCCAAGCCTTCAATATGTGGATTTTCCTCTAGTTTAGTAATCAGGGATTTAGTAATACGATTGCTGGCAGTAGATGACATTATAATTCTAGAATGAGATTAATTACTGATTTTATTATATGTTTTATAATTTGTTTTGATAAAAGAATTTTTATATTCAATTTTTTAGATTGCATTACTCTAGAATGTAAGATATGTTTTTTTCGGATAAAAGAATAAAATTATCAAAAAATGAAAATTTATTTATTTAATATCTACTATTATTTTCCTGGCACGTATTACGGAAGCTTTGGCAATGCCCAATACCACAGAGGATACTATTCTCTTTTCCTGGGTGGTCGCCCTCACGGCGATCATTCGCATCACCGGCACCAGTACCTGGATTCAGGATTCTGATGGAACCACCCGGACATTTCCAGGTGGTACCGACGAGTACGAAATCAATGTCGCCAAGCTTGGAACAGGCAAAAAGAAGAACAGCTCGCAATCCATTACCATCCGCAAGAAATTGCCAGTGTGTCCAATCACTGGGTTGCCAATCCCGTTGAAAACCGGACTGACGTTCAAGGAAGGTTTTGCAATGAACCAACACATTGTTCGATTCGGCAAGCATCCGACATTCAATCTTAATCCTGGATACTACTGTCAAATCGGTACGTCCGATCACTTCATTTTCTATGCGGTGGTTAAGATTACCGATGGTCGCAAAATGGATTCCAGCATCTACAATACACTCTCTGCAACACTAAGCTGTGATATTGCAGATTTGATTAAGGAAAAACTGGAAGATATGAATACGACTGACTACGATTTCAAGATGGTTGGAAATTGCATTATCCCAGGAAAGCCTTACTCACGTGCTGGTCTTCGCAAGTTGCTAGATGATGGCATTTTGGAGATTGCCATTTGTGGTCACGACTATATGGAAAGTAATGTTGTAATGCTTACCCCCGAGGCATACAATCACGTATTTCCAAATGGTGGCTCTACACGATTGCCACTATTGTACCAGACCTGCGAACGAATGATGCGATTCCGTGCCAAATATATTGAGCAATACCTGCATTGTTAACTCGATACTATTTTTTTATTTTTCTCAATATAATTTAATTATAATACATAATACATAATCCATAATCCATAATCCATAATCCATAATGTATCATTTACTATTATCATTACAAAAAAATAAAAAATTAAGATTTCTAGTAATTGCAGTAATAATTATTATATGTTTTGCAATAATTTATTGGTGTATGGGAAATAATACAAATTTTCATACTAATACTAATGACGATTTAACATTTCTAGATGCATTATATTTTGCTATGGGTACCCATACTACTATTGGTTATGGTGATATTACAGCTAAAAGCCAATTCATGCGAGCAATTACATCAGTACAAATTGCATTATTAATTATTCAAATTACATTCTCTAATATATAATACTAAATAATAATTTATTAGAATAAAGCAGACAGGAATAATAGAAAATTGAAATGTAATAATTTGAAAAAATATAAATACTCTTACCTTACAATGGTGCAATTTCGTAAATGTTATATTCTAGAAGATACTATTTATGACATTGAACAAATACCAATCATTGATAATACAAAATATCAAATATATTATTACTTGCCGTTATTTATGATAGAATATCAAGAATATCAACAACATCAACAATGTCAACATTATTACATTATTCTAGAATATGATATTAGTCAATATATTCTAGATAGATATGCTAGAATGAAACATACCAAATCATATGTCCAATTACCGGATGATATTATAGAATTGGTTTGTAATAGTTTATTTGGATATCGAAATCTAGAGTTCCTTAATGGAATTGATTCTAGCAGATGTAGTAATATTCTCATCAAGAAATATATTCTAGATAATAAATGTATGTTTGCTTATTATGATACATTGAAATTAGTTAATAATAATGCAATTGTTTCTGAAATTCACAGATATTATTCCAATGAAGGATATATATATAATCTAACTTAGTTAATTTTTATTTATCATGTAGATTGAACCTAATATTAAACCACTACCTAGAATATTTTCTAAATAAATTGGCTCATCTCCCAGAATATATCCCCATATATAAGCAAAAATTACACCAGTAAATATTAAACTATTGAAAGTTAATGTAGTCGTTTTAGGTATTAAATAAAATCGAAGTACATAACCAACAAAACCAATTAATGAATTGAATAATACTATTGATATCCAATCATTCCAATCTAGCTTAGTATCTGTAATTAGTTCTGATGATGTTTCTGGTGGTTGGATTGATTTATATCCTAGATAACCAAGAGATAATATTCCACCTAATAAATAAGTTTTGATTATTTGGATAAATGGTGATATTGTAGGTATATCATTTTTGACCATAAAATATATAAGACTTTCTGTAATAGCACTACATATGCCAGCAATTAATCCTTTTTCTTTTTGGTTATCATTCTTTGCAATATTTTCAGTATTTGCAGTATTTTCAGAACTAGATATATTCTGGTGTGATTGTTTATAATAAACTAGATAAACGCCAAATATAGCTATTGCGATATATAGATAGTTTATTGATGATATTTTTTCGGTGTTGAATATGGAACGACCTAATAGGTTAAATATTGGATATGTATAGAATAATGAATAACTAAATCCGGAAGATAATGTTTTGAAGCTGTAATATGATGAAGCTATGTGTAAAATATTTACTAAACCCATTACTATGGAACTAGTAATTGGTATTGTTTTTAATGCTTTTAATGTTTCAAATATTGGTAAAGATGATAATGCTAGAATAGAATATGTAATCAATCTAATGGCTAATTGTATATCTAAAGTAGTTGGAACCAATTTTATAAGTTGTGGATATAGTGATAATGCGATTTCAGAAACTATAACCAATTGTGAATAATCCATTTTCTTATACTTTATTATGTAGAAAGGTAAAAAGACAGCATTCTGGAGTATGATATGTTCTAATAAACTAGAATAAACTAGAATAAACTAGAATAAACAATTAAATAATTAAATAATTAAATAATTAAATAGAAATTAAATTTCAAATTGTTAAGATATAAAAAATTTAATAGGAATATAGTATAGATAAGTCTTACCTAATACTACTAGATTAAGATGTCAGTTGACCCTACACAAATTGTCACCTTTGATAAATCTATAATCCTTAGTTATCTAGAAGGTGGTAATCAAACATCCAATGGTACAATAGGTCAATTACGTTTTAACCAATCAACACTTAAATTTGAAGGCTATCACGGAAGTAATGGTGCATTATTAGGTGAAATATGGCGTCCTTTAACCCAAGATATTGCATCCGCTAGTAATCTAGGTGTTATTAAAGTAGGTACTAACTTAAACATTAACCCATCAACTGGTGTACTATCTTCTATAGCTGCAGGTGTTAGTCGTTTCAATCAATTAGTAATTACTGTATCTCCTATTCTAGGTGCTGCTGATTATCAAACTATTAATGAAGCTATTACTAGTGCTATTGGTACTCCAAGTGGTGGTTATCTAGATGGTATTCTAACTAGTAATTTGGGTTCAGCACCATCACCAACATATCCATTTGTAATTCAACTTGGACCTGGGCAATACTCTGAGCCTTTGAATCAAATTACACTTCCAGATTATGTGTCTCTTTTTGGTGAGTCAAATTATAATTCGATAATCACATTAAATACTGGTAATATTAGTATAGCTACTGGTTCTATGATTATTGTAGGACAAAATGCATCTATTAACAATCTTGTAATAAATATTGATGATGTATCTACATCTAATATTGTTAATGGTTTATATATTTCCAATAAGAGTAATGTAGTTATAGATAATTGTATTTTTACTACTACGCCAGAATGCAATACTACAGAAGAAATGTATTTTATCTGGATGGCTGATTCTAGCAATACTAATCGAATTACTAACTGCCGATTTAATATTAATAGTCCATTAATAACTTCTAATGTATCCGCAATTTGTATACAAAATACAGCACCTTTTATACAAAACAATAAAGTTGATATTAATACAAGCAACACTAGTTATAATACAGCAATAAAACTGGTAGATTGTTCTGGATTACCTTCTAATGGGGATATTCCTATTCTAGATAACATACAAATTTATAATAACTTTGAAAATATTACTTCTGGGTGTAGTAATTACGGTATCCATATTATTAATTCTAGTGCAGTAATAACTAATTCTATAATTGAATGTAATAATGACCAGTCAATTAGTAATAATTATGGTGTTATTCTAGAATCAGCAACACCGTTAATTACTACTACATCTGCTAATGTTTTAGACTTTACCCATTATACCGCAACAGGGCAATTAGATAGAATAACTAGTAATAATACTGGAGTTGTTAATTTTACAACATTAGGTTTTCTGAGGGGTCAATATATAACAATTTCCGGTTCAGGTTTGAATGATGGTTTATATAAAATTGCTAATGTTGTTAGTAATAGTGTTCTAGAATTAGAGGATAAGTATAGATTAAGTACAGAGGGCATTTCTAGTAATAGTATTACTTTAGAAGCACTGTATAAACTAGATGTTGAAAAATCTTCAATTACGGGTTCAACAAATTCAATTTGGAATAATGATAGTAATTCTAATTATCTAGTTAATTTAGCTAATAATATTATTCAAGGTGATGTAAATATTACACCGTCTAGAATACTATACACCAGATATAAGACTATTACAGTTGGTAAAGAAAATTGTGATTATACATTACTTAGCACTGCACTTGCAGATATTACTGATAATTCTGAAAATAATCAATATTTGATTAGTATTAATTCTGGTTTATATCAAGAACAAGAATACATTAGTTGTAAACCATATGTAAATATTGATGGTAATGGTATCCAGAATACAACCCTACAATTTTATCAGGCAGAAGATAGTTATGTACCTAGTAAGGGATCACCTACTAGCAATTCTAGTTGTCTATTGTTAGCTTCTTATTCTAGAGTAAGTAATTTTAAGATTGTTAATTCTAGTGTATTAAACACTAGTAATGCTACTACATCAGTTTTATATGTTGCAGACCCTATTAACCCTATTGAACAAGTACATCTAGATAATCTAGAAATAGCCAGTATTTGTGGGTCAGTATTTAATTATGGTATTTATCTATCTAATGCTAGTAATATAACCCTTTCTAGCGTTAATATAACAGTCCAATCTAATGATAATACAACTACTACACCAGTATTGAATTCCGGACTTATGGTAATTTCTGGTAGTGATATTATTTGTAATGATGTTAATGTTATTGCAGATTCCGGGATAACAAATGAAAATACTGGTATGATAATTGTAGATAGTAATGCTACATTAAATAATATTACTTGTGTAGTTAATTCTGGTATCAACCAGAATATAGGTATCAAAACATATAATACAACAATGAATGAAAAATTAATTGAAATATTCAATGGTATAATTAATACAAGTGATAATGTTGAATACAGTATTTTTGCAAATGATTATTATACTATAGTTTGTAATGGTGTTAATCTAATAGGAGATACATATACCAGTCCAGTATCCTCTAGAATCATATGCAACGGCTGTTATACTTTTACTAGCTCGCAGTATAATACTAGTTATCAATCACTAAATTCGCGGGGTCAAAATGAACAAGCATTAGGAACAATTACTATTGGTGATAGTGCAGGAAAACTGAATTCCACCGGTATTAATGATACATTTATTGGAGTTAATAGTGGTTCAAGTATCACTACAGGTTCTTATAATACGGGTATTGGTAATAATGCTGGCGCTAGTATCACTACTTCGGAGCATAATACAGTGATAGGTAATAATGCAGGTGCAGTTCTAGATAATAGTTATAATACAATTGTAGGTTCAAATGCAGGTGCATTACTAGCATCTGGTGTTGAAAATACTTTGATAGGTTATAATTGTGCAAATAAATTATTAAATGGTTCATTAAATGTTATTGTTGGTTCTAATGTAGGTATTAATATGTCATCTGGTTCTAATAATAATGTTTTAATTGGTGAAGCTAGTTTTAACAGTTATTCTAATATATCAATTGGAAATACTACATTAGGATGGGAAACAGGTGCGCTTACAGAAAGTGGTAATTTTAATGTATTTATAGGTTCTGAAAGTGGAAAAAATTCAAATGGTAATAATAATGTTTTTATTGGTGCTGAAAGTGGTTTTTTTAATACATCTAGTAATATTATAGCAATAGGTACTAGTGCAGGCTTTAATAATGGTTTAGGAGTCCAGAATACATATTTAGGATTTCAATCAGGATATAATACAACCGGAAATTGCAATACATTAATTGGCAATAATGCTGGTTATAGTAATGCTAATGCTTTGGCATCATATAATACAGTAATAGGTACTGAAGCAGGTTATTCACTAAATACTGGTTCCCGTAATGTTCTTGTTGGTTCGGTTAGTGGTAGTGGTACAAGTGATGCCCCAGGATGGAATCTAGAAAATGGTAATGACAACATTTTAATAGGTGTAAAGGCAGGTTCTAGTGCAACTAATGCAATTAACAATGTAATCTTAGGTTCCAATGTCGGTTCTAGCATAACAACGGGTTCTAATAATATTCTTATTGGTAAAGATACCGCTACATCATTAACAACAGCTGGGCAATCAGTAATTATTGGTGGTGGTGCGGGTGTTAATAATACTGTTGGAAATGCTCTAATTATCGGGCATAATGCGGGTGTTAAAAATATTAGTATGGGTGCATATGCAATTGGATATTCTGCGGGTTCAAATGTATCGGGTGATTTTAATATGTTTATGGGATATAATTCTGGTGGATTGCCAAAACTAAATACTACGGGTGCATATAATATTGCGATTGGTCCATATACTGGTTATAATCTGACTTCAGGAACTCGTAATGTTATAGTAGGTTCTGGTGATTCTATTGAAAGTGCCGGGCGCTTGATAAGTACTGGTAGTGATAATACTTTAATGGGATTTAAGGCAGGGCGTGCAATTCAATTAGGTAGTGGTAATACATTGATAGGTAGTAATGCAGGTGCAAATTTAACAAATGGCTTGGATAATTTACTGCTAGGATATAAGAGTGGTTTTAGTCTTAATACTGGTTCCTATAACGTGGTGTTGGGACCAGAAGCGGGTTATAATCTCAATACTGGTGGATATAATATTTATGCTGGTTATCAATCGGCATATAATAATCAGTCGGGTAGTTATAATATTAATGTTGGTTATAAGACTGGATTTACTAGTACAACAAATGCAAATAATATTCATATTGGTTATGAAGCGGGTTATGACTCAATTGCTAATGATAATATTTTTATTGGTACTAGTACCGGTGTTCAGAATACAACGGGAACAAATAATATATTTGTAGGTCAGAATGCGGGTTATGGTAATAATCCAAATAATCAACAAATAGGTGATGATAATATTTTTATGGGTACTAGTGCAGGTAATGCAAATGATAATGGTTATCGTAATATTTTCCTAGGATACCAATCTGGTAAAGCTAGTATCGGAGGGTCTAAGAATGTATTTATTGGTGAAAACACTGGTTCAACAGGTAGTACTAGTCATAATATTTTCATTGGTTCTGCACGTGATGATGATAAGGGTATTGGATACTTAGCGGATTCTAGTGGTGAGTATAATGTGTTTGTAGGGCATGATGTGGGTATTGCAAATACAACAGGAGACCATAATATTTTTCTGGGTGATAGTGCAGGCAAGAATAACACTACTGGTACACAAAATATTTATATTGGTACAAATGCGGGTCGGGATGCAAGTGCAAGTACTGCTGATAATAATATTGCTATGGGTACAGATGCGGGTCTCCTCAATCAATCTGGTCAGGAAAATATATTGATTGGTAAACGTGTTGCTGGCCTTAGTACTAGTACTGATTATAATCAAAATATTATAATTGGTAGTGAGGCAGGACAGAATATCCAACAAGATAATCAGATTTTTATTGGTACAAATGCAGGTAAGAATAATACTACAGGAGATAGAAATATATTTATTGGTTTAAATGCAGGTACAGCGAATGTAGATAGTCAAGATAATGTTATAATTGGTAGTGAAGCAGGTGCATCTTTAGTTGGTACTAGTGGTTTAGGTGATAATGTTATAATTGGTTCGCAAGCGGGTCATGATTTAGAAACTGGTATTAATAATATTTTTATTGGTTCAAATTCCGGTGCAAATGCGATTAATGCGCAAAATTGTGTAGTTATTGGTGCTAATAGTATGTCAGTTGGAGATGCAAGTAATGTAATTATAATGGGTAATGATGCAGGTAAATTGAATAATGCAGATTTCAATATATGTATAGGTTATCAAGCCGGTAAGAATAATGCAATTGGTATTTCTAATATAATAATGGGTGCAAGTGCATTACCTAATGGTGAGGTAGCAGCAAATAATGTTATTATTGGAACTGATGCATGTAAATATATAGATAGTCCTTTAGAATTTGTAAATAATCTAGTTTTAGGTAGATTAGCTGGTCAATATAGCAATGTTGCATCAGGTTCACTTATTATGGGTACAAATGCGGGTGGAGTTGGTTCTGGAGGTACAAATAATATTTTAATGGGTTATCAGGTAGCGAATAATTTAGGAACATTATATTTTAAGGCAGATACTAGTAGTATTATGAATGTAAATGATAATTATGTTAATATTAATTTACCATATGGTAGTGCAACATATTATTTTAAATTTGGTGATTTAGCGAGAATATATAATCCAGCTACTATTTCAACTACCCAAGATTTTGCCATAGGATTTATTACTGCAATTATTGAAATTGATGCTACAACTACTCAGATTGTGTTAGATAATGTTTCTAGTGTGAATTTACCAATTGGTTCGATAATGTATAAAGTTAATTCTAATATTGAATTTGCGGGAATAGATACTAGTAAATCATCTGCAAATATTTGTATGGGTTTTAATACTGGATATAATTTGAGTGATGGTAGCAAAAATGCTGCAATTGGCGATGAAGCAATGTATAATAACAAAGTAGGAAAAAATAATGTAGCATTTGGTTCAAAGGCAGGTTATACATTGAATACTAATAATAATTTGTGTTTGGGTACAAATGCTGGGTATTCTCTAGATCAATATGTAAATAGTAATAGTTCATTAGATATGACATTTTATAGTGCTAATAATACTGTTGTATTTAATAGTGGTGCGCCTGGTGTATATCCTTATGGAAGTGTTTTTGAAATTATTGGTTCAAGTAGTAATGATGGTCGTTATAATGTGAATAATTCCACATCGAATAGTATAGTGGTACAAGGATTTCCAAATATTCAAGAAAATGGTCTACCAGTATCATTATATCCTGATGATTATAAGATAAATGTACAAGATTTCCAATTTATAAATTATAATACAACTATTACTAGTGGTGAATTTGATAATGCAACAAGTATTTTACGAATTGGATATCCGTCCAGTGGGGATGCTTTAGATGCATATACATCAATATCAAATGCTACATTTTTCAAGATTACTAATTCATTATACAATGATGGCATACATTCTTTAGATGCAATTAATCAAACAGGTAGTAATGTTTATATAACATCTAATACAGGTATTTTTAGTGAAAGTATTAGTACTAGTGTAGATTTTACTATTAGAAATATTGTTTGTACTACAAGTCCACAGTATCCAAATTTTGGATTTCAAGATATTTATCCTAATAATATTTTTTATTTACAATTTGGAAGTGAAAAAGGTACTTATACAATAAATCCTGATGTTAGAACAATAACTAGTTGCACAAGTATTTATATAAATGGGACTTATGTAAATGAAAATATAGATAATATAACTATTCAAAACAATATATTATATACGGATGGTGCAGTAGAAAATATTACACCTAGTTCATTTGCTACACTATACTATTATTCGTATTCAGCTGTACAATTTAGCAAATCTAATAATAGAATTTATATGCCATATACTGCAATTTTTGTTTTAACTGGTGATAGATTATATAAAATATTAGGAACCCAATATAATAATGGATATTTTTATGTAAATTCAACGTTTTTAACCCCTACAACTTATATTTGGGAACTTAGTCCATCAACACCAATAAAAGCAGATGAAACTGTACCAACTAATACTTTTTTTGAAATAATGCCAATAAATTTTAATTTATTTAGTAATATATTTAATAATTCAGTTAATTGGAATGGTAAAATTTTAAATGTGGATTATAAAGTACCAAATCCTTCATCTGATGAAGATTTTGAATATCATGGTGCATATGTTCTAGAAAACATATATAATGGTGCTATTGGATTAAATGATGCTATTATTAATACATATATAACAACAAAAAATACAAAAAATAGAAGACTAGCATTATCTGGTAATGGTACTGAATTATCAAGTGCAGCATTTGAAAGTTATATTTCCGGTGCTGATTTAATATATCAAAATTCTAATATTACATTATCTGCAACAATCTATACATCTAATAACACTATAACTACTAGTGTTGAATGGGGTTTTGTGGATTTTATTGCACCTGTTGTTATTAAAATAGAGAATTCTGCAAATGGAAACGATGGTTATTATTTAGTTAAGGCAAATCATCATCCATATAATACTATGGTAATAAATGGTACTTTTCCAGGTAGTGATGAAACAAATACTATAACTCTAAAACAAAATAGTATTTCAACAATGTTAAATAGTTCAAATCTAGCTGTTCTAGATTCAAACCAACAATATGTTATTTATGGTAGTAAATATAATGATGGTGTAAAAATAACACCTGTTACTAATGCAATATTTAGCTCATCTGTATATTGTACTGATGATGTGCAATTACAAAATGATGTCAGTAGCGATTATGATATGTATATTGCAAAAACGGATAATTATTCAAATTATTTACCTAATATTGGTAAATTTATTCATTTTGAATATACAGGAGTTAGTATCAGTTTTATAACAATGAATAGATTTGATATACCCGACACTATTGGTAGCAATTTATATAATTCATTATCTTCAATTGGATTTGGGCATTATTTAAAGATTACAAATTCAACTAATAATAATAATGGTTTATATGAAATTTCAAGTATTAATTATGGTGGATTTGTTCCAAATACATGGTCTATAACTGTTCTAAATAATTATGTGTTAAATGGTACTGTTTATATTACAAATTTTAATATAGGAACAGGTGGAACTTTAGATTTAGCATGTAATGAATATGTTAATAATTCAACTAATCCTAGTTATCTAAATCAGTTAGATTTTAAAAAATTTATTCAAAATGTTGGAACTAATGGTAAATTTTTATCCTTTCAAGCACAATCTACATATCTGTATTTAACTATAGTATCCACAAATTATATTACATTTGAACTAGAAAATTATCCATTACTTGTTAGTGGTTTAGGAACAGGAAATATTATATATTTAACTGAAACTTGTTCTAATGAAACAACTGAAACCGTACATTATATTACATTTGGAGAACCTAATCCAAGTACAATTCGAACTAGTGATATTCAAAGACAAAAAAGAAGACCATATTTCTTTTCAGATACAACTTTACAATATTATGGAATTGATTGTGATGCAACACTTAATACTATAACTATTCATACTCCATTAACTGTTAGTATTCCTTATGTACAAAATCCATATTATTATGGTAAACCAGTATCACCTTATAATTTTGCATCATTACAAGAAAATGAAATATTTTATTACAGTTTTGATGGCATTAATGGGAATTGGGCTGAAATTACAAGTATTAGTGATAATAAATTAACATTAACAATTAATCCAATATTTCCCGGCTTTACAACAGGATATAAATCAAAAATGTATATTTACAAATATATAACATTAAATTCAGATAGAGTTGATTTTAAACAGTTTACTGACCCTGGTATAATATCATATATCAATTATAAATTTATAAGAAGAGATAGAAGTTCTGCTTCACAATTAAATTTACGAATTTATCAAGATACAAATTATATTGATTTTACATCAAATCCAACAACGAAAAACTATTTAGGTTTCAAAACATCAACGTTTATTCCCTCATCCTATATATCTAATACTACAACAACAAATATACATTTTGCAAAAAGACATTCCATAATTGTACCTAATCAATACCTAACTACTACATACACTAACCTATTTTTCCACAACACATCAATTACCGGTTCTGGCGATATTACATTTTATTCATCCAATAATACTATTCATTCTACAACTACTGACTTAAGTTCATTTATTGCTGGCGAATATATCCAAATATCTGGAACAACTAACAATAACTATTTATATCGCATTGACCAAACATCAATACCTAGCACAACTCTTTTAACATTATCATCAATTGGCAATGATAGAACTGTATCTAATGAAATTAATACTAATGCAACTATTCTGGCAAATTGTATAAATACTAATGATATTTTATCTACATCATTAAATATTTTTGGTGGTGGTCAAAAAATTTTAGTATCTAAAACGGAATATAACAACACAACATATACTTCTAATATAGCATCTAATTCCGCTTATAGTATATTTATAGAGTCTAATAGCGTTATTACTGAATATCCACGCTATTGTACAATTGAAAAATCCGCATTTATTGACGAAGAAACAACTTATTACGGCTCTGGAGATATTGATTTCTATAATTCCAACAATACTATATACACTAGCAATACTGCAATTGGATTTGATAAATTTAATCCAAATCAGAATATAACTATTACTAATACCACATTAAATAATACATCAACGGAAATTACTGATACTATACCCACAGATACCAGTATAATTACAAATGCAACATTAGTTGATGAAGTTAATACCAGTGCAATTATTACGAAAAATATTACTTTTACATTAATAGGTGAACCAGTTCAAGCCGCAGTTTCATCATCATATACTGAATTATATCATTATGAAGATGCAGAAGGAAACAACGCTATGATTGGTTCCTACGCAGGTCAATATGTCGGAGCACTTAATAATGCTATATACAATGTTGCTATTGGTTCCCGATGTGGACAAGTTAATCACGGTTCTGGTAATATATTTATTGGTAATGAAAGTCGACTAGCAACTAGTGCAACAGATAGTGCAACCACTTATTCAAATAAATTCGCTATCTATAAGAATAATTTCATTGGAGTACCTGCTAACCCTATAATTGGAGGTGATTTTACATCCGGGCGCGTTGGAATTAATACTATTAATCCTGAATCATACAATTATAATTATTATAATGAAATTACTGTAACTGATACAAAATTAGTAGTTAATGGTGGTGCAATTGCCAATTCATTTAGTCCATTTACTGGTTGCCATTTAGTTTTTCTAGATAATAGCAACTCTAGCAATAGCAATGTTGTTATTTTACCCGGCATGATTATGTCTGCTACTGGTAAAGTTGAAAAAGTAATGATAATTAATACTTTTGTTTCCGTAATACCATCTTCAAAACTTAATGATAAAAAAGTATTTGGGGTTTATGCTTATTCCGAACAATCTAAAAAAACAACACAGCCTGAATATATTATCAATGATAATGGTCAATATTCCAAAAATCCATTATATATTACTGAAATGATAACATTAAATTACGTTGCTAGTATTGGTGAAGGTCAAATACTAATTACTAATATCACCGGTGATATCCAAAATGGCGATTATATCACTTCTTCCGAAATACCCGGTTATGGTTGTTTACAATCGGATGACTTAATGCATTCTTATACTGTTGCAAAATGTACTGAAGACGTTGACTGGCTGAGTATTCCTGAAAATATATTATGTCCAATTGATGGTAAAATGTATAAATCCGTAATGGTTGCTTGTACATATCATTGTGGATAAGAATAAGAAATAAGTCAAAAAAATAATTCAACTATGTTTTCTAGAAACAAGCAAAGATCTTTGTACACTTTACAAGATTATCGCTGGTATCATAATATAACTCTTTATAATCTTTTTCATCCACAAATGCAAATTCAGCATACGTTGGAAATTGTTTTTCTATAGTAATCTTAATCTCTGTCAACCCCATTTCTATAAAGGAATTGCGAACACATTTTAGAACATCAGACTTGATGCCCAAAGAGTTTATTAAATTTAAATCATCACAATTAAATGCAACTTCCCACAAATCTATAGTATGTTTAACAGGTTGGCCATCAATCGACTTGTAATCCTTCAAATTAGCAAACTTCTTTTCGATCTTATCAACTTGTTCTTTGATAATAACCTCACGCGGTTTTGGGCGCACATCACACATAAACTTCTTTGAAAAAGTAATTGCCATTTTCGACTTAGTTTTAACTAATGAGTGTTTTGACTGACGAGTATTATTGTTAATAGATAATTTATAATGAGTGAATTTCAATTTTTTGTATCTGGTTTTTCATATTTTCCATATTAAAATAAATAAAATAAATAAAAAAAATAGAATCCACATATAAACATCACATCGCTGGCAGCGAGATGTTTACATATGAATTGTGATCTTGTTGCAGGAAGAGTCGCTCATGTCGCAAACGACAGTTTCCGGACTCCATTGGCAGGGGTACACTTCCTTGGTGAATGCAAAGTGCCCTTTGGTGGGGTCTGCCGACTGCGACATCTTGAAGCCGCACGCCTCAAGGTTCTGCTTCAGCGCACGGAGGCACTCAATCTTGGTGGGGGACTGTTGAAAGTCCAACGACAGATTGAAGCTGACACTGCCGTTGCTGCTATTGGATGGGTTGCTGATGTAGGCTTCGAACTGCGTGAGGAACATCTCCGGGGTAATATTGGCCTCTTGAGCTGAGCTCCGGAGACGCTCCTGGAAAGCAGCAGAGAACGACATCTTGCAAATCGAACACTAATGGCGATTGTAAATACTTATTAAATATTATTAAATTGTTTTCATTTTTTTATAATTTTTTTCCATTTTTTCCATTTTTTGTTTCCTATATATTCCAATGTTTATATTTACCTCTACTTAAACATAACCATTTAACACATAAATATTAAACCAACTCTAGAATGCAATCTGCAATATCTTGTTTAGATACCCGTTATCTAGAAGATGTTAAACCTCTTCTATCTATTTGTGATGAATTTGCATATTATCGTAATCGTATTCTAGTAGAACTAAAATATTTCACCAAACTAACTGGAATTCAAATTACATATAACCCTATGCAAGATTTCACACACAAAGATTTCCAAATAATAATCGATAAAGAACGTATCCTACGACATGATGTCAAAGCTATAGAATATTTTATTAAAGAATTACCAGAAATCCAAGCAACTAGAAAAGCTCATCTAATTCACATAGGTTTAACTAGTCAAGATGCTTGTTCCCTAGGATTTATACTTTGTTTTCGCGATACTACTAAACTTATTCTAGACCATATTAAAAATTTAACAACCACCTTTAATAATCAATTAATCAACCATGAATATTGTAATATTTATATGATTGGTATTACACACGGTCAACCTGCGACACCAACTTTATTTTCAAAGGAAATGCTTATTTATCATTCTAGAATTACTAATATATCTAGTCAAATAGAAAATACTTTAATAAAAGACGGTTTAACAGTTAAGTTTGGTGGTGCAACTGGTGAATTCAATGCAATGAAATTTGTTTCCCCTCAAATAGACTGGATTCGATGGTGTGATGAATTTGTGGAAGAGTTTTCAAATCCAGATGCTAGAATAGTAAGAACCCAATATACTAATCAATGTGATAATTATGATAGTATTACTAAAGTATTATATCAATTGAAAACGTTTTTACATATTCTAGAACATTTGCGTGGAAATATTTGGTTGTATATCAGTCGGGAATATTTAGTACAAAAAGCCATTGCAACAGAAATAGGTAGTAGTACTATGCCTAATAAAGTAAATCCGATTGATATAGAAAATGCGAAAACTGCAATTGAGATGGCAAAAAGAATGATAGATGGTGTATGTGATATTTTGAGTGAAACTAGTTATCAACGTGATGTAAGCGATTCTAGCGCATTACGTAATATTAGTTCTATTGCGGGATATATTTTAATAGCAATAAAAAAGATTTCTGTAGGTATTAGTAGATTATCGCCTAACCAGGCTAAGATTAGGCAGGAATTAGAACAACATCCTGAGGTTATTCTAGAAGGTATTCAAACTTATTTAAAATATCATTGTGGAATGGCAGATGCATATGAACAGATGAAAACGATTTCACGTGGTAAAAATGGTATTACATTGCAAGATATTTATAATGTTATTGATACACTGGATATTCTAGAGGAACATAAAATTAAACTAAAAACATTGACACCAAATACATACTGTGGTTTGCTCTCTCCTTAGGTATTTGACTTAGGTATTTGAAATAGTTATTTGAAATATTATGTAGTATTAATATAGAATTATAATAGAATGCAAATAATACAAACTCTAAATCTACTTAAATTATTTATTATAACATTTGTAATTATAGGTGGTATTTGGTATATTAATAAGAGTAAAAATGAAAATTTTGCAATAACGACTATACCCAATACTACAATGGCAAATATTTTACCTCCTATTTCAAATGCTATTGGTTCTGGATATAATGCCCTAAATATAAATCGTTTTAATTCAATAGATAATCAAATGCGATTGAATAAATTAAATACACGAATTAATAAACTACTTGAAAATATTCAAAAATCTTATAATATGTCTAATAAACCTAATGCTAATCCTGTAAAATTTTACTAAATATCGGCATATTATGGCATCCTTAATAAACCAAATACAATTGAAGTCATTGTAATTGAATAATATATGTTTATGCAATCATTCAATCAATCATTAATCATTTCTTTGTATTTAGCACGTTCAATTTCTTCTTCAATAATAGCTTTGTTGTTATTATCACAGAAATATAGAAAATTACTTATTTCATGGATAGTATTTTTTTTCAATGTACTTAGATTAATAAAAATACCATTTTTATTAGTACTATATTTTTCATTATTATTTTTTATTATTTTAAAAATCTCAGTCATTTCATCTTCTGATAAATTATCAATCTTATTTTTTATTTCTGTATGCGAAAATAACAGTTTATGTTGTAATAAAGTTTTTAATACATTTTCTCTCGTATCCTTATCATGATTTACATCAACATTCGTTAGAATATTATTTTCTAATGTATTATATTGTGATAATGTAGTAAAAGTAATTGAGGGTGATATATTAGATAAAGATGATGGGGATGAAGGTTTTGATGATGTTGATGTAGAAAAAAAACTATCAATTGATTTTGTACTACTATTTACAAGTGTATTAATGTTATTTTTCTTTTTATTTGATGACATAGAAATATTACAATAACTTTACATAATACTAGCATATTACTATCTTATATATTACGCAAAGAATAGATTCAGTATGGTGTGTGTGTATTTGTAATAGTCGATGGGATAAGAGATGTAAAATCAAATGTATTAGAACCGCTATTAGAAACATTTTGCGACCGTGGCATAATTGGTATAGGACTAGTAATATCTTCCAAATACTTATTATATTCTAATACTTTGGGTACTATGAGTCGAACACATTCATCAACCACATATTTATTTAATACTAATACTTGTTCTTCAATACCAGTAGGTAGATTACGACCATATTGTAGATACATACTCTTCATAATAATTTGTAATTCATGATAAGATTGTTTTCCAATCTGTTTTTGAATTACTCGAAATACTTCCCGAATTATTTGACGTTGTATTCGTTCTACATTATCATTACTAAAATATGTTCTAGATAATGCATTTGGAACTACTATATTACTAATTATACTTACATTAGTATCTTGCTGTTGATTAGAATCCTGAAATAATTCATAAGGCTTTACTTGTTCATCAGGTGCTAGAAAAATACGACCATTAAACCCGTATTGTTGAGCACGTAATAATGGATCCATTTGGTCAACACTATTAAATGTATCGAAATTTGCAAAACGATTTTGATTATTAAACATTTTTTCTATATATTCAAAATCTTATCTATCTAGAATAATATCTATCCAGAATGTTATCTATTATTATATAGTAATATTTTGAATATTTATTTTATTCCTCAATTATCTAATTCTTTTATCTAATTCTTTTATCTTTTAGAAAATAAAAATAAAAATAAAAATAATTGAGTGAAAAACAGTTAATAAAAATCTAATTGATTTATTAGAAGATAAGCCTATTATTTTAAAAAAATGATATTAGATATTCTAGAAACACCAATTAATTTCATCAAGGAAAATTTAACAGGGTGGGTTTTAGTTGTATTAGTAATCTTAATTATTTATTTCGTTGGATTAAGAAATTATTATATACAAAAGGAAAGATTTTACAACCAAGCACTTTATGAACAAAATGTAGAAGACATAGAAGAAACAGAAAATGATATTCTAGAAGCAGAGAAAAAAATACATTCCAATGACAAACATACAATACAAAAAAACAAATCTAATAGCATAACTGATAGCAATAGCAATAGCAACACAACAGGTAAAAAGAAACTAAAGACTAAAAAACATTCCACAAAAAATATAGAAGGATTCGAAAGCCCAACAGGGCTTTGGTATAAGGGACGTAGCCCATTCGAAGAACAACAAAACACAACACCAGAATTATTACCAGAATTATTACCAAAAGGAATACCAAAGAACATACCTAATGAACAAACTAATTTAATATCATCATATTCATCAACCACATTATTTGACAATCTAAATCTTAATACTACCCAGATACAATCTTGCAAAATGCAATATAATGATGTAATTGCACAATATATTATAGATTTAGGGAAACTAGTACAACAACAGAAGAAAAATCGTTTTCTAAATACTCAAAAACAATATGACCTTATCATTGCCAAAGGAGTTGATAAAATAATTAATTATTTAAATAATTCAATTAAATCATACAATGTTATTACTAGAACTAGTATTCGCACAGAAGTAATAAACACATTAACTGATGTTCTAGAATTATTAATTGCAAAAACTAATAATGATATTGCAGAACAATCAAATAAATTAGCAATACAAAATTCTACAACAATTGATTATACTACTCAATTAAAAGAAATTACAAAACTTCGTAATCAATTAGAAGAATATTTCGACATTAATAAACTTCTTGATAATTACAGTCATAAAGTAAATACCACCAATAAGGAAATAAATTCTATTCTAGATAAATCTTTTATTTTACCCATTTATGAACAAAATTACAACAAAATTCAACAATTAGTTAATAGTGATTTTAACGGTGATGAAAATAATCTAGCAGATAAATACAGCAAAGCCTATATGGATTTCCTAGAACAAAAAAAGAAAGAAGAACTTAATATCAACCCTTTAGTTCTAGCTAGTCAAATTGAAAGCGGTTTAGTATCTCTAATTACTGGTACTACAAATAAAAATACACAAGAACAATATAGTAATCCTATTCCCCCCCAAGAGAAATTACTGATTGAAAATACATATATGAATACTAGTAATATTATTCAGGACCCTGGAAATAGAGGGGCTTATTTAATAGATAAACCAACACAAAACGCAATTCTAGAAGGCTTTGAAGGCTTTGAAGATATTACAAAACCCACAGTAATACCCACAAATACAAATTCCAACATTACAAAGGCAATAGCAAATAATAGTAAATCAAACAAACCTAAGGATAATACAGACAATGCAGGTATAATATCTAATTTAATGAGTGGTGATTTTGTTCAATATATAATGAATTATATTAATGGAAAACTAAATTGGTTCTTGCAATACTATAATTCTAGAATGGGTAAATTAAATAATGGTGATGGTAGTGGTTATAATTCAGGTGAGTATGGTAAATTTAATTTAGAAGATAATATGATACCTGCTGGATTTCTATTATTTGTATTAAGTATGTTATTTTATTTTATAGATATAACATCCGCATAAATAATAGTATTACTAGTTCCATGGCCTAGGCCTATTACCTATTACCTATTACAAAATATATAAAAATATTGCATTAAGATAAGAATACGCAATATCATATTTTAATTTTAGCTAGAATGCACAATTACGATTGTACATTTTACGGTCTTCATAAATGGCATGATGCAATGTTTGAAAAGCTAGGTTGGATGGCTATGGCAAAACACCACAATAATGATTTAAAACTTCGCGCTTACAAAGAAGGTATTCAACATCTTCTAGAATGTCTTGAACACAAACACAATGATACTATTGACCAAGACCGTAAAAATGACCTTAAGATATTAATTGAAAATACCAAATGTCTACAATCGTGTACCCATAAGCTAGATTCTAACCACGAACATAATAATAATGAATGTAAAAGTGGTCATGCTCATGCTCATGATGCTACTTTTTACGGTCTGCATAAATGGCTAAAACATAAGTATGAAAAACTAGGTTGGATGTGTCTAGCTAAACATCACCACAATACACTTAAAATCCAAGCATATTTAGATAGCATAAGTCGTCTCCGAGCATCTCTAGAACAAAAACTAGATAAACTAGAAGAAAAAGACCGCAAAGATGACATCAAAATTTTACTAGATGATGTATGCATTTTACAAAAAACTGCTCACCACTTATTAGACGGAACACATAGACATAGCCATAGCCATCGTTCCCGACGAACATTAATCCGTCGTAGCACTACATAGTATTATATAGTTATAGTTATAGTTAATTATACATTGTTTTTTTAACATTTTTCTAGTGTATGTATTCTAGCATATTATAAAAATTTATACTTGTAAATTTTATACTTGTAAAGAATAAATTTATTAAATATTATAAAAAATAAAGTTAGATACATTAAATAATCATCTGCTAGAATGTTTAATCAAATAATAGGTGGTTATAATACCAACAATCAAGACACTACAAATATAAATAATATTAATAAACCAACTCTAGGAACAGTATTTCGAAATGATATATCTACTAATGGTGATATATTAAATCAATCGGATACACTAGCACCTGACAACACTACGACTGGTGGAGTAATTATGGATACAAAAATAAAAAATCATATTGTGGTCATAAATAGTATTGATCGAAATTGGTATAATTATCCTAATGAAACACCATATAATTATTTAGTTAAATTAGGAGGGTCTTCTAGAGATAGATATTCTACGGTTTCGCAAAATTATAAGAATGTTGTTGCATTTTCTATAGATAAGATAATATTACCAAATCGTCCTTGTATTTCTACATATAATTCAAATATTGCACCTAGACTAAATGATAATCCTTATATTACCGTAATTGCGAAAGGGATAAATTTTTCTAGCTATGGTACTAATAAAACCCTTAATGAAACTATTGGAATTTATACTCCTACAATACCTATTGCAAAAATAATTTCTGATATTTCATATCTAGAATTTAAGAATACAAGTATTCAAAGAAAAGAATATTCCCCAGCACCAGAAGGCACTATATCAACATTAGATTTAAGTATTAATACTGCAAATGGTATTCTAGCATCTAATCTTTTAGATGTTCTAGATATTTATAGCATTTTTCTAAATACAAGTAATACAATACCCATAACTACTTCAGATACATTAGTAATACAAACTAATACATATTTTAATAGTAATGAATTCCAACCAAATGATTTAATTAAAATTCAAGGATATCAATATCATAATATGAGCTATGATGAAAGCGGTATTTTTAATAACTGGATTAATTCTAGCAATGGTCATTATATTATCAACACTGCCAAATCTAATGTTGCAACCACTCTGTATAATCAAATTATAATTCCTATACCTGCATCTTTATCTAGAACTACTGGGGTTATTGATGTTGAACCCTGGTTTAATGATTTCGTAATTAAAAGCCTGAGTAATGTAGCAATTCAAGATAATGGGGGTAAATTGATAAATACAAATATACAATCGCATTTGGTAGTGAATATAAAAACATTGGAAAAAAATGATAATATTTTCTTTAAAGATTTTGAATAATTATTTCTAGTACAAGTGGATTACTCATCATCTGATGGTACACCCGATGGTACTGCGGATTGTTGTGGAGTAGTCATCACCGAAGGCGTTGTAGATGACTTCTTAGTAATAGTCACCTTACGATTAATAGTTTTCATAGCGGTTTTCTCTACTGATTTCGGGTCAATATCTAGATATTCAAAGAATTCATCCATATGTTTTTTATATTCTACCTCAAAGACCTTTAAATCTTCTTCCCAGATATCTTTATCAGTCTTATTCTTTAGAATTTCCAGTTCAGCCGAACGCTTTTCTTTTTCCTTCAATAAATCATCAACTTTTTCCTTAGTCATACTTCGAATAGGCATAGTAATCAGGAAATCATACGAACCTTGTTCAACTTGTTCCCGTGTTAGTTTACTAAATTCTACCAGAATATTATCTAGCATCATAGAATATTTATTTTGCTTTAATTGTTTAATAATTTCGGCTTCTGGTGTATTACGTACCTTAATAGTATCCGCAATAACATCTAGAATAAATCGCGCCCGCGTAGATAGCAATAGCAAATCTTGTTCTAGATTCCTAATAAGATTTTGCCGGCGGAGTTCATAATACTCAATCCGCTTATCATAGTAATATTTCAGAATATCTTCAGGGCTCTTAAAATGTTTCAGCTTATTATTTTCATCATATAGATTCATTGTATTACCACACGAAATTGTAGTTGACAATTGAAATATCTTTTCCATTTCTGATAAACCAGTTTTATCTACTCCAGAAAGCAGTTTCATAAGTACTTTCGGTTCAAACTTCAATGTAAATCTAACTACCGAATCCGAACTATCATTCTTAAAGGATTTAATCAATTTACCATCATTATCTGCAAGTTCAGCCCATTTGGGTTTCTTTACAGGTGTTGTGCTTGTACCTTTTTTGTTTGCAGTTGTGGGGGCATCACTCTTAAAACCTTTTTCAAATGTTTCTAGCAATTCCTTAAAATCTTGTGTGGCATATCCAATAGGTAATTCTGTAATCTCTACAGTACTATCATCAATAACACGATAACGACCCTTTGAAATCCATCTATTAGCACTAAGCTTGCGGATTGAACCCGTAAAACCACGATACCAAGGTGTAAGAACATTTTGTTCTAGACCACTCATAAGTCGGCGAATATTAGATACAATATCTGCTGGGTTGAATTGTGGAATGCTAGATGACCAGCCAGTACCAATACCAGTTGTACCGTTAATTAAGATAATTGGTAAAATTGGCATATAGAATAACGGTTCTACTAATTGGCCATCATCTTCGCATGCTTTCAATAATGGTTGGTCATCCTTGTTAAATAGGATGTGTGTAATCTTGGATAAATAGGTAAATATATATCTCGGGGCGGCAGAATCCTGACCATTGAGCAACCTAGATCCGAATTGTCCTTCTGGCATCAGTAAATTGATATTATTAGTACCAACATAATTTTGCGCAAGATTAATAATAGCACCATTCAAACTAGCCTCACCATGATGATATGCACCGTGTTCCGATACATAACCCGCTAATTGAGCAACTTTAATTTCACTCCGAAGATTACGTTTGAATGCGCAATACATAATTTTGCGGAGAGATGGTTTTAGACCATCAAACACGCTGGGAATACTACGGTGATTATCATAATTGCTAAAATGAATTAAGTCCTTATTGATAAAATCACTAATAGTAATACTAGATTGATTAATATCTAGAATGGCGTCCATATCATAATCGGCTAACCATATTTTGCGGTCATCCGCACGGTCTTTGCTAAAAGCCATGTCTACATTTGCACTAGCGTGTTCATCCCAATGATAGGTGACAACTTTGAAATTCTTAAAATATTCTTTGCCTTCTTGCGGTGTAGATGAACCCAAACCTTTATAATATTTAGTTTCGTATCCTTTGCCGTTATTATTGGCTTGTAGCCATTCATTATAAGCACTTAGAGTATAGAAACTGAGACCATCTAGTTTTCCTTTCTTATTACCCTTTTTCCATACCTTAACAATAGGTGTTAACAGACTAGTAATAAATCCGTTTAGTTTCATTAAAGATTGCCATTTGCTAAGGAAATTAATTAACAATCCCTTAATATGGGAACCATCAACATCTGAATCCGTCATAAGCATAATCCGTCCATAACGGAGTGCAGATGTATCTTTGTATTCTACACCTTCTTGTAGTGCTAGAATTTTCTTAATGTTGCAGATTTCCTTATTATTTGCAATATCAATATCTTCCTTATCACGAGTATTTACCATCTTACCTCTCAGAGGAAAGACACCATATAAATCGTGCCCATTAGGAATAACACTAATACCTGCAACCGCCATTGCCTTAGCCGAATCACCTTCTGTAAGAATAAGAGTGCATTGGTCGGCTTTTTTAGTTCCAGCCCAATGGGCATCATCTAGCTTAGGAATATCTAGAATACGCTTCTTCTTAACACCATCTGTCTTCTTCAAAACCTGACTATCACGGAACTCACTTAGTGCCAACGCACGGTCTAGAATACCACTTTCTGCAAGCTTATCAATAAATGCATCAGGTACTACACATTCAGAACCAAAATTCTTAGGTAGAGTACTCAGTGTTTCCTTTGTTTGACTATCAAATGCTGGATTTACAATAGTTGCATTAACGAAAACCATCAGATTATCACGGATAAATGATTCTTTAACGTCTGCTTTCTTCTTTTTGTTAATAAAATCTACCATTTTCTTTGTAATCTGTTTAACAATGTATTCAACATGTTTGCCACCGCGATGGGTACAAATACCATTGACAAAACTGACTTGTTGGAATGTAAAACTAGGGCTCATACAAGCACCGATTTCCCAACGGTCGTTAGGTTTGCAGGATACTGTAAGATGATCGGGTTCTAGATAAAATTTCATATAATCAGAAAAGGTTTTCAATTCAATCTTCTCATCATTATGATATACATCTAGTTGGCCACGAGAACACGCAAACATATCAATTGTACGTTTCTTAATCATTTTCTCTAGGTCTTCACTCATACCTGTCAGCTTGAACTTTGCATAATCAGGAATAAATGTGATTCGAGTAAAAGGAACCTCTTTATAAGGTTCGATAACTGGTTCACATTTAATATCCATATTATTGCGATATTCTTGAGTATATTTCAGTTTGCGAATACGGTCTACTGTTTCAATCTTAAAATATGTTGAAAAGATATTGGTAAGTTTGGCACCATAACCATTTTTTCCACCAGTAATTTTCTCTTCTTCCTTGTTGTAATTACCAGATGTTAGCAGTTCGCCAAAAATCATCTGTGGAATATAAATGTTTTCCTGAGGATGGAGTGCAATATCAATACCTTCTCCATCATTTTCAATAGTAATCTGACCTTTTTCGCGGTCAGTCCATACTTTAATATAAGATACTTTGCGTAGTCGCTTCTTTTCAACTGCATTTTTCTGATTAACACGATTCATATTATCAAATGCATTAACTAGAATTTCCTCAATAATACTGCGTAGTCCAGGAACATATTCAACTTCTTTGCTAATAATCCGATATTTAGGATTATCCGCATTTTCAGTAGATTGTTCCATAGATTTTTCCATTGATTTATTATCTGTAGGTTTTAGATTTTCTAGAGTCCATACATTAGCATTTTCAATAACAATACTACCAATATAAGTATCAGGTAAATCCTTAATATGTTCTAGAGGTGTTTTTTTCTTATACTTTTCAGCTAAATTGTCTAGATGTCCTTCATCATCAGTTTGATTTTCTTCTACTTTTTCTATTTTTTCAACTTTTCCAACTTTTTTCTTAGGTGTGATTGCCTTTTTAGGCTTTTCATTACGTAGTTTTACAGTTTCAGTGGAATTTTCATTAGGATTAAATTCATTGATGATTTGCTCAAATGACATTTTCTAGATAAGATAATATGATTAGTATTATGATTAGATGTATTAAATACTTTATATAATATTGACTTTCAATTTTTATATTATTATTTATCCGAATTAATTATTTTCATTTTTTTAGGAATTATTTATATTCTTTTGGATATTCTTTTGCGTACCTAATAATACATAGTAAAACTAATTAAATCTTATTATTTATTAGAAAATAGAAAATAAGATTACGCTAGAATGAAAACTAGAATGAAAACAATAACTAAAGCTAAAACAAAGAAGTATTCTAGCAGACATAATAATTCTACATTAAACAAGAATATTAGCAAACGAGTTAGCAACCGATTTATAAAACTATCAAAAAATAAAGTAGAATTATTGCTGTTGTTTAGCACATTGATAAATTACTACATTCTACTACAAAAAACATCATCTTCTAGAATTACCTACAAAACAAAAATAATAAATTTATTAAAAGACCTTCGCCAGAATAATAAATATATTTCCAAAGACACAACTGATAAAGAACTTAATGCAATATATAAATCTCTAGAAAATGTATTTTCTAATATTCTGAAACAAATTGAACAATACAGAAATGGAAATGGAAATGGAAATTCACAACCTCATAAAGGTGGGTTTTATTTTAAAAGTCTAGAAGATAAAGGTGATAAACCTATAACTGGTGCAGATTTAACTAAATTACTTGATGAAGTACAACAATTCTTTTACAATGCTAAATATACTTCGGAAGGTCAACATTTACAGGATACCGATACATTAGTCAGTATGTTGCGAGGTGATGTTAATCAATTTAAAGGATTTTTGCAATATCGAATATTTCCGAAATACTATACCGTTTATCCACCCTTCTTGAAATGGGAGGGTATTAAAGAAGCATATGAAACTAAGAAATGGGAAGATATTCCAGATTACTTATTAGCATATCAATCATATTTACGTTCTAGAGATGAATATGATGTTGAACGTGGTTTGAAACCTCCTTCGGTATTACAAAAAGATTTATATAATGGTTTCTATAATAAAATGGCACATTCTCTAGATACTAATATCCAACAATTTCAACAATATCGTAATAAATATCAAGGGCGCTTTTTTCCTATTGCTGTTCCACAATAATTTATGTTTGCTTATAGTAAAGTATATAGCAGTATATAGTATTCTAGTATTCTACTATTCTACTATTCTAGAATGGATTTCATAATTGGTATATTATTATTTGCAATAGTAATACTAGTTCTATTTAATTTTACATCAATATCTATTTCAGATAAACCTAATTCAGGTACTTGTGCAAATCAAAATTATTTGATTGCATCAATGCAACAATCACAACAAGACACATTATTGCAACCTACTGGTGTTCCCCAACCTATACTAGCAAAGTCAGCTAATAATAAAGATATATTAGCAACTAGACAACCAGTTTATGATTATAGTAAATATTTTTTTGTTAAAGTATAAATAATGAGTCTTGATAGTACTATTTTTTTTTGTTTTTTTCTAAGTTTTATTTAGTAATAAAGCAGTATTCTAGCAGACATAAATAATGGTGCAAGTATCAAAGAAAACTATAATATTTGGATTAACAATCATAATGATTGTCCTATTTATTATTACTTTGTATTTAATATATGTAAATTTCTATGTAATTAATCGGACAAATAAATTAGAAAAATTTAATACTAATCTTCCATATGAAAGTATTCCTAATGTTAAATATATACGTATTAGAGCTTTCGTTAGCACGGCAGCACTGATTTATGGAATAATAATATATGATGACCAAGGGAACATAATTAATACTAATACTAATACTAATAATTATAGTTTAAATAATAATTTTGTAGCAATAAAATCCCGTGATGTACAAACATTGCAATCATATAATCCTGCTAGAAAATTGTATGATGCAATAAATAAAAATAATATTGTATTTGATCAAACATCTGCTGCAGTGAAACCTGATAGTGGGTGGAATAGTTATAGTAATGCTGCTTATGGTTCCATTTATCAAAATACTAAAGGACCTTATAATAATAATGGTTCAGATTATATTATTTATAGTTTTAATAGCCCACAAAAAATTTCTGGTATTGAAATATGGTGTTGTAAAGATATGGATTACGCTATGGGAATGGATAATATTGTATTTATTAATCTATATGATACAAATGATACCTTAATTACTACAAAATGTTCAACACAAATTAATAATAATGGATATAAATTAATTTTATATTCTAGCCCTACAACAAATACAACAAATACACAAAATAATTATCAATCAATATCTGGAAGATATTTTCGAATATATTCGGAGAATGGAATTGCTATATTTAAAGTAAACTTCTATAATTCAAATGGTGGTATTATTACTGAATTACAACCAAATAACGCAACTATGAGCTCTACATTTCCTGGTTCAAATGCATCAAATGCATTAAGTACTTTGGATTTCGAAACCAATATGTCATGTAGAAGAACAATAGAAAACGCTCCTTTTAGCACTATAAGATCTAGACTTACTAATCATACGTCAAGAACAAATAACCGTGATAGTACTGTTGGTTGGTGGCAATATGATTTTGGAAAAGATACAAATATTTCAGCATTTGAAATATATCCATCATTAGCATACCAAAACCAAAATAAGAATATCATAGTACAGATATTTAAGGATAATAACAGTAATACTATTCCAGGAACACCTAATAATCCAGTATATAACACTTGCGCAAATGATTGTTTATGGATTAGTAACCCAATAAATCTTATTGTTGAGAATAGTGATAATGGTTATGGTACTTATGGTAATTTGCTTACTTTAATTTCAAATGGAAACACTATAATACCCACTACTACCCAAGCACCCACTACTACCCGGGCACTTATAACTACTCAGGCACCTAATACTACTACCCAAGCACCTACAACTACCCGAGCACTTATAACTACTCAGGCACCTACAACTACCCGAGCACTTATAACTACTCAGGCACCTACAACTACCCGAGCACTTATAACTACTCAAGAACCTACTACTACCCGAGCACTTATAACTACTCAAGAACCTACTACTACTCAGGCACCTAATACTACTACCCAAGCACCCATTACCACCCAAGCACCCACTACTACCAGGGCACCCACCACTACAACCCAAGCACCTACTACTACCCAAGCACCTACTACAACCCAA
>Ga0214921_10001722_pt1 | contig 36786 bp, 34 predicted proteins | sample LL1505_MetaG_FD_177992 | JGI IMG/M metagenome (GOLD analysis project Ga0214921, IMG submission 177992) | Freshwater microbial communities from Lake Lanier, Atlanta, Georgia, United States - LL-1505 | ecosystem: Environmental > Aquatic > Freshwater > Lake | place: USA: Georgia | collected... | reverse complement strand
ATCGGCGGCGGTTGACGCTCGAACGCTGAGTAGCGGAAAAGAGGAGCGAGTAAAAGCTTCGAGAGAGTTTAAGGGGCCATCCGTGGATGACTTTAGCGGAGATAGAGATGCCTTTATCTCAGCCGTGCACGACGCTCTCTACGCTTCCAAAATCATGTCATACGCGCAGGGAATGGCCCTGATAGCCGCCGCTTCTAAGGAGTGGAATTGGGATTTGAAGCTTCATGAGATAGCTGCCCTCTGGAAGGGTGGATGTATCATTCGAGCGCGCTTTCTTGATGAGATTCGCCGCGCCTTTGCTTCGACTCCCGCTCCTTCAAACCTATTGCTTGATTCCTTCATGAAGGGTGAGGTGACTCGGTGCGTCCCAAGCCTGAGAAAAGTTGTTGGAGCCGCCGTGTCGCGGGGTGTTCCAGTACTAGGTTTCGCGGCCTCACTCGGGTATTTTGATAGCTTCCGAACGGCGGAGCTGCCTCAGAATCTGACCCAAGCTCAGCGCGATTTCTTCGGCGCGCACACCTACGAGCGGAAAGACAAAGCTGGTTCGTTCCATACCGAGTGGGAGTAGGCAAAAACGGAGCGTTTGGGGCGCCTAACGGCGGCTCCTTGTGGAACGGCTCTCAATACCGTCAGAGTCACTTTGTTCGCTCCAGGAATCCTAGCACCTCAATGTGCGCGGTCATGGGAAACATATCGAATGGAGCCAGATCTTTGAGCGTATAATCCCTCGAGAGGTGAGCGATATCTCGGGCGAAAGTCTCTGGCGAGCAGCTTGAATAGAGGATCACCTCAGGCGCAATCTCAAGGATGGTAGCGCGGATCGTCTCAGATAATCCACGTCGGGGCGGATTAACGATCACAAGATCTGGTCTAAAAGAAAGGGCGGTGGAGAGGAATTGCTCAACATCATCGGCATAAAATTCTGCCCGATCATTGCCGAGCCGCAGAGCGGAGCGCTTCGCGCTCTCTATCGCCATCGGAGAAACTTCCACTCCCGTTATCTTTTGAACTGCAGGGCCTAAAGAGAGAGAGAACCCACCCACACCGCAGTAGAGGTCCAACGCATGCGCGAAAGAACGGCCACTAACGTAGTTTGCCGCTCTAAGGTATAGGGCCTCAGCAATCTCGTGAGTTACTTGCATAAACGCTTGGGGATGGAACGAGAGGTCTATGTGATTGTATCTTACGCCTATCGTTGTTGTCGGAGTAAGGATCTCCTCCTCGGGGCCCTCAAGGATAGCGGCTGGGATAGGCTGGATATTGCAACTTACTACCTTCAACCACGGATGGCGCGATTGAATGCGAGGAACTTGCTTTCTAATTCGAGGTATACCCTCTCGGCTTCGCAGAACGAATCTTAAGATCCCCTCACTCGCATCTTGGTTGCTCAAAACGATCAGATTTTTAAGCTCTCCCGTTCTCTTTACTACATCGTACGGGGAGAGCCCTATCTCCTTAAGGAGCTCCTTGACCGTGGTTATTAACCCTACGATGTGAGGCGGGGTGAGTGGACAGTGAGTGAGGTCGACGGAGGTTAGGTCAGACCTCACGATACCTACTATCGGAGTTTCGGTTGTGCCGGTGACGCTCGCCTTTACCTTACATCGAGATCCCCAGGGATCGGCTGGAATTCTAAGGGCCTCGCTCCTCAGCGGCACAACATTGAAGGCTGAGAGGAGCGAGGAGAGGCTCTCCTCCTTCGATCGAATGCGCGCTTCCCCCGGGAGACCCAGGAGGGAGCAGGAACGGCACTCTTGCGCGGAGAAGTATGTGCACGTGGCGGTAGCGTATCGAGTTAATGGGTCCATCAGCGCTATCTTATGGGGCTCCCCCCTCGATACGGAAGTCGCAAAAGGAATTAAAGTGTTCGTACGGCAAGGTGTCGAGCCATAGGTAGGTGCGACGTCAGCACAGGCCTCTATCCCAGTTACCAGGGGACTGCTTGTGTGGTATTACTCCCAAGAGGACGCGATGAAATTCATTCGATACCACGCCCTGGGAAACGACTACCTCGTGCTTCGAGCCGATGCAGTACGCATACCTCTCACTCCAGCCCTAGTTCACAGGATCTGCCATCGCCACTTTGGGATAGGCTCAGATGGGATTCTCCTTCACTGTGAGACCGATCGGGAAGGGGCCTTTCGGCTCAGGATCTATAACCCTGATGGCTCCGAGGCCGAAAAGAGTGGCAACGGACTGAGAATATTCGCCCGCTACCTGTGGGATGAAGGACTGGTATCAAGTGAACCTTTTGTGGTCGATACCGATGGGGGGAGAGTTACCTGCTCGGTTTTAGATGGCGGTCGAGTCGTAACCGTCGATATGGGGCGAGTTAGCTTCCATAGTGACGATATTCCCGTTGTGGGCTCACCGCGAGAGGTCCTTCAGGAGGAGATCGATTTGGATGGAACGGTAGTAAGGTTTTGCGCCGCCACAATTGGAAATCCGCACTGTGTTGTGACGAACCTCCAGGTATCGGAGCATAACGCTCGAAGGTTCGGCCCTCTCTTGGAGACCAACCCTCTCTTTCCAAATCGAACCAATGTTCAGTTTCTCGAAGTTATCGATCGAAATACTATCTCGATTCAGATTTGGGAGCGGGGAGCTGGGTATACTCTCGCCTCGGGTAGTAGTAGCTCGGCCGCGGCGGCTGTCGCGCGTAAGTTGGGTCTCGTTGATGGCGATGTGACGGTGCGGATGCCTGGTGGCTCGATTCAAATCGCCGTCTCGGAAAAATTCGATATTCGCATGACGGGTGGGGTAACCAAAGTTGGTCAGATTGAGTTGGTAAATGAGGCGATCGAAGATATCCTCTAGGTGACGGTCTCTCCCCCACGGAGGCACCGTGGCTGGAGTATGAGGATCCTCAGAGTGGCTCTCCGATCAAATAAAGCCTAATTCGGTCAAAGGGGATCTCATCCAACGCGGACCGCGTCTGACTACCGTAACATCGTGCCGCCCGCGCTCCTTCCTGGGAGGAGTTTATTGATTGCCTTACCTCTAAGAGAGGGTAGTATCGGCGGAAAAATAGCGTGCCTTTAGATCTCTCAAGCCGCACGGAATGGTGCCTGGGGTGAGAGATTGTGAACGTTGTATGGTGTCAGGAAGAGATCAATCACCTTTGCATAACGGGCGGGAGGGGGCCGCGCGCTTAGCCGTTCCCAAGGCCCTAGAAAGTGCCCTTAGTTTACTCAGAGACACCTCCGAAAGTGTTCGCGCGGCGGCGCTTCAGAAAGTTTGCGATAGTAGAGATACCCTAACGTCTATCCCACGAGAGGTGATGAGGTTCGTCTTTAGGGAGAGGGACGGGGCTTTAGTCTCGTTAGGGCTGGAGATAGTCGGAGCGCTTCTCAGTAAGGATCAGAGCGCCGCGCCACTGTTGATTCATTTTTTGAACGATTCGAGGCCCGAAGTCTTAATACGGACGCGTACCATTCTCGCAGCCTCTTTTGAATCGCATCCAGAGGTCGTCATTCCACTCTATGTAAAGTGCGCTGGCGCAGCTGGTACGGCGGAGACCCGTGAGCTCGCGAGATCGCTACTCTCCCACGCGAAGGAGCGAGGCGTTACCGCGGAACCTTCGGTGATTCGGGGGATCTTGGCGAGATACGTGGGCTCTCACAAATCCGGAAAGGGTGGTGTCGTAGACGACAGCGTCGCGTGGGCGATCGCGTGGGGACTAAGCGATCCCACGCTCTCGCTGCGACAGTTCTCGATTAACATGTTGGCCAAAGCCGCCAGGGGTCTCACCCCATTTCAGACCCGGATAATCGAGGGGGCGTGCGCCTTTATCGCTCACAAGGTCATGGAGAAGAAAACTCACCATCCATCCCTCTTTCTCGATTCCCTGCGAGATATGCGCGTAAGCTCAGGCTTCTGTCATATTCTTCAGAGTATTGATTGCGGTCGTAACGCGGTTCTTGAGATGCAGCGGGAATTTACTTCGGTCTACCTCTCAGGGCATGAGCCACCGAAGGCGGCGCTGAAGGGGCTTCTCGAATTTCTGTGGGAGTCTGATCCCTCGCTTGTCATGGCGGCGGCGAGCAATCTTGGTGTTCTCATTCACGATCTCCCCAGATCGCTCGGTGAGAAACTGCTCAATCAGATCTGGGGTGTGGTGCGTCTTAGGCAGTTTGAGGATCCGCTGATATATAGGGCGCTCCTCCATGCTTTTGATGGACAGATCGGCCACCAGGATTGGATCGTCGGGTTGTGCTCTAAGGAATTAATGACCCATCCCGACCGTATCACCCAAGAGGTTGTGGCGCGGATCCTATCTCACAATCCGCCGCTGTCGGACCATTCCCTTGAAAGAGTGCGGGGCATGTTGCGCTATCTCGCGGGTTCGGAGCACCCCCTCGTCGCGGAGTTGGCGGCGAGCGCCCTTGGGGAGTAAGGGTAGGGGAATGCGAATCTCTTAGAGGGCTGTTGTAGGGATCATCGACAGGACGGCACGTCGCGCTACGGTTCTCTTAGATTTTTAAGTGCTGCTCGATACCGTCGAGCCACTAGGGAGAGCTCTTACTCTCCCTCACTCTGCATATTGTGGAAGACCGATTGCACGTCGTCATCCTCCTCGAGCTTATCGATTATCTTTTGGATCTCTTGCTCCTGTTCGGAGGTAACCTTCACGTAGCTTTGCGGGATACGTTGAGAGGAAGCGCTCTTGACCTCGACTCCGCGGCTCTCAAGCGCTTTTTGAAGATCGCCAAACTGTTTAAAATTAGAGTAGACCAGGAGACCATCATCGGCCTCAAAGATATCCTCCAGGCCGTGGTCGATCATCTCAAGCTCAAAATCATCGAGATCTCCCGCGGGAATCGCGATCTTAAACACCCCTTTGCGGTCAAAGATGTACTCAAGGGCTCCGGATGTGGCGAGATTTCCTTCATGTTTCGTCAAAATATTTCTAACGTTCGCGACGGTCCGAGTCGCGTTGTCGGTGGCCGTCTCTATAAAGAGCCCAACGCCGTGAGGGGCGAATCCCTCGTAGGTGATCTCGTTTAGATCGGCTTGGTCCTTCGAGCTTGCGCGTTTGATCGCCGCCTCTATGCGGTCCTTGGGCATGTTCAGTGATCGGGCGGTTTGAATCGCCATGCGGAGACGGGGATTGCTTACTGGGTCAGGGCCGGCAAGCTTAACGGAGATCGCGATCTCTTTCCCTAGCTTGGTAAAGGCTTTTGCGGTTTTTGCCCACCGCGCGAACATTCGGTCTTTGCGCTTTTCAAAGATACGACCCATACGACACTCCTCATCTAGAACACCCTCGTCCCAGTCCCTGGGAGGATATCGTTAAAAGGCAGTGAGAGGCAATTAAAAGGGGAGCGACTAACCCACTGATCCGATGAAATGAGTAGCCACGAGGCTAGGGGGTGATGCTCGTTCCGCTAAGGGCATCACCGCACAGTGTGGCTGAGATAACAAATGGGCGCGCCGCGTCGCATATAACAGCTCTGCGCGCGCCCTCCTTTAAAGCGCGAAGCGCGCACTCGACCTTTGGGATCATTCCTCCGTATATGGTGCCATCCTCTATCCACCGTTTGCTCTCTAGGCGAGAGAGCGTCGGTATAATTTCTCCGTTTTTCTTTACCCCCGTCACGTCTGTGAGGAAGATACAGGCTTCAGCAGACAGCGCTCCGGCGAGCGCGGCGGCGGCGTAATCGGCGTTTACATTCAATGGTTCACCGTCCATCGTTTCAGCCACGGGCGATACGACCGGCACAAAGCCCCCGTCTAGGATCGCGATAATCGAATCAGCCGCGACCGTTGTTACCTCTCCGGTGTTCCCAAGGTCCTCTCCGGCCTTCCCTTTCAAACGAAGACCTTTAAGGAGGTGCGCGTCCCGACCGCTCATGCCGATCGCGGGCGCGCCTGAGCGATTAATGCGAGATACCAGGTCGCTATTTATGGTTCCGGACAGCACCATCTCGGTGATCCGCATACCTTCGGAATCCGTCACGCGCAGTCCGTCAAGGAAGATTGGCTTTAGCCCCACGCGTTCCATCATCCGTGATATCTCGCTACCCCCACCGTGCACGACAACTATCTTGATACCGAGTTGGTGGAGAGAGGCGACCTCACGACATACACCCTCTCGAGTCTCTTCTCGTTCCATGGCGGACCCGCCGTACTTGACTACAACGGTCTTACCGATCAATCCGGTGATTGCGGGAAAGGAGGCTCGTATCTCGCCAGAGGTTGCCGTCATTCGATCCTCAGAGTTCTATACAGGCCCTAGCGAGCCGTGCAGGAGTCCCCACTCCTGGGGTAGTCCGAAGGAGATGTTCAGGTTCTGTATGCCCTGTCCGGCCATTCCCTTCCCGAGGTTATCAAGAGCGCTCATCACCACTATCTGGGTATCCCTAACAACGATTGAGATATCACAGAAATTAGTTCCAACCACATCAACAAGGCGCGGAGGAGACTTGCGGAGGCGGATAAAGGGTGAGGTCGAGTAACGCGCGCGGAAGTGCTCGTACAATTTCTCTGATGAGAGGGGTTTCAAAAGCGTCGCGTACGCGGATACAAAGCATCCACGCGAGGTGGGAATGAGGTGGGGCACAAACATCATGGAGTGATGGTTCGAGAAGGTATCTCCCAAAGCTTGTAGTATCTCAGGTTCATGGCGGTGTGAGAGGGTTTTATAAGCGGTAAAATCGAGGCATCGGCTCGGATGATGCATCGAAGCCTGTGGCTCCCGACCCGCGCCGGAGGTTCCTGTTTTAGCGTCGACAACGATCATTCTCTCAGTCTCGAGTGTGGTGAGAGGGGCAAGGGCTAAGATCGCGGCCGTCGCGAGGCACCCCGGATTGGTGATAAAGCTTTTAGCCGGGTTGGCGCTCGTTGATATCTCTGGAAGTCCGTACCAAAACTGAGAGCGGAGGTGCTGGGCGTAGGGAGCTTCGGTATAGAACTTCTCGTGAACATCTTTGCTGGTAAGGCGAAAGTCGCCAGAGAAATCTATAATCGTTGTGTTGTCGGGAAGGCCGCGTTCCAGAATCTCCTCTGTGGCCGCCGCCGCCAGACCGCTCGGTATAGTGAGTACGATCGCGCTCCTCTCATAATTTCTGAGCCTCTCAATGTCTATTGACTCCTCAAACGATAGATCGCTCAAGGACTCAAGATGTGTATGAATTGAGGAAACGGATTTTCCGACGTGTGAACGAGAGGAGACACAACACACCTCAATGTCAGGATGCAGGTGGAGGAGTCTGAGAAGCTCTCCCGCGCCGTAGCCACTCCCCCCAACAATCGCGACACCGAATCTCTTTTTCATCCCTTCCACGCTCTCTCGCGTAACACTGGCGGGAGAGTTTTCGATCGAGCGGCGCTTGCCACGTCGCTCAAATTTATTCCCCGATTTTTTAACGGTACTCGTTGTGATTAATAAATGAAAGATGAAAGGGCGGGTGAGAAGATATGCCGAAGGGGCCCGGTCCGGGCCATTGCTGATTGCCGCGTAGTGGCTCCATAGGAGCACTACGTAGTGCGGTCGGCGAGCGGGTTATAGACACAGGAAAGTAGGTCAAAACAACTAAAAGATAGAGTGAAAACAGGTGGCTATAAGATCGGTCGAGAGGACATCAAGGAGCGGGGTTATACACACCTTTCAAGCTAAAAAGCGAAAAAAGGAGGCGCAAAATGGCGCCGTCTTAGAAAGGAAGTGGGTCGGGATGACGAAAGGTATTTACAGCCGGGCGGTATCTAGCTTTTCCGAACCCGGCCTCTAGGTGAATTTGTAGCGAGGGAGCATCATTATGGGACAGGCACGCGGCAAAAATCGAAACGGGTCGTCTGTTGGTGGTGCGACGGATGGCGCGGCAGTAGGAGGAGAGTGGGATTATTCGTGCGATGTTCGCCCGAAGAAGCCCAAACAGAACTCAGTCCTCTTAATTGATGACGACCCGGCGCAATTGAGCCTTCTCCAGTTGATGGTAGAGAGAGCAGGCTACAAGGTTGTGACGGCTGATTCAGCGTCGCAAGCTCTCAATCTAATCGACGAGCGACCTTTTAGTGTCATTGTAACCGACTATAAGATGCCAAACATGAGTGGGTTTGATTTCGTAAAGGCTCTGCGTCGCCTCGACTCCGAGTGGAACACTCAAGAGGTTCCTGTAATCGTCTTGACCGCGTGTGGTGAGGACATCGAGTTCTCAGCCCTTGAGAAAGGGGCTGATATGTTCTGCGAAAAGTTTAGGGCGGATAGCCTCCTCGTAAAGCAGATCAGGTTTTTGTTAGAGATGTAGCGGGGACGCGCCACATGGGCGTCTACGTCTACCCCCCGCTACACTCCACCGAGAGAGCCGGGCAGTTTGCTTGAGCGATATTTTGAGGGCAACCCTCTCATGGTGTCGGCGCTCCCTCGGGGAGAGGCGTAACCACCCTCCCCGTGGTTAAGTGTAAATAAGTCTCTCAAACGCTACCTAACCAACTATAAGGTTTGGAGAAAAATAGCGTTCAAGGGGCCTCTCCAACCCCGAATCCCTGGGAGGTGACCTCCCATCCTATAGAGAGTCATGTCAACTCTCAGGGTTTTCTCCAATTTAACGCACGATTCCAGGATCTTCGTGGCTGGCCACAGAGGGCTTGTGGGCTCCTCGATCGTTCGCCGCCTGGGAGCCTATGGGTTCGAGAATATCGTGGTGAGAACCCGCGACGAGCTCGATCTCCTCGACCAGGGCGCGGTACGGCAGTTTTTTGCGGATGAGGAGATCGACTTCGTATTCCTCTGCGCGGCAAAGGTCGGGGGAATCCTTCACAACTCACTCCATCAGGCGGATTTCATTTACGAGAACTTGATGATCTCAGCCAACATCATCGAAGCATCCGCTCGTTCCGGAGTTAAGAAGCTTCTCAACATGGGTAGCTCCTGCATCTACCCGAAACTCGCTCCACAACCGATTCCGGAGAGCGCCCTCTTGTCTGGTCCTCTTGAGCCAACAAACGAGGGCTACGCCGTAGCCAAGATCGCGGCCCTTAAGATGTGCGAAAAGTTCCACAAACAGTACGGGAAGTGTTTCGTCTCTGTGATGCCGACTAATATGTATGGCCCCAACGATAATTTTCACCCTGATCACTCACACGTTATTCCGGGGATGATGAGGCGGTTTCACGAGGCGACCCTTTTAGGCGCTCCAAGTGTCACAGTGTGGGGTTCTGGATCTCCACGGCGAGAGTTTCTCTACGTTGATGATTTCGCGGAAGCCGCTCTCACGGTGATGGAAACGTACAGCGAGGCAGAGATAGTGAATGTTGGAACGGGGGAGGACGTGACCATTCGCGAGCTTGCCCAGACGATGGCGAACGTAGTTGGCTTCAAGGGTGAGATAATCTTCGATACCTCCAAACCGGACGGGACGCCCCGCAAGGTGTTGGATGTGAGAAAAATGAAGTCGCTTGGTTGGGAGCCACAAATTTCCCTTGAGATTGGGCTGCGTCTCTCCTACGAGTGGGCTCTCCGAACGGGGGCTCTGGCGCTCTCAAGCTCCCCGCAGCTAACGGTGTAACCATCCTCGTACCCCCTCATGTCTGGTGTGGAAAATAGTGAGGGGGCGTAGTACCCTTCGCGCATGAACACCAACACCCCAAGAGATCTCAAAGTGATAACGGAGCGAATCGTCTCCTTTCGTGACGCGCGTGACTGGAAACAGTTTCATGGTCTTAAAGATATCGCCTTATCTCTTATGCTCGAGGCGGGCGAAGTTGGGGAGATATTTCAATTTAAGAGCGACGAGGAGATCTCGCTACATCTTCATACCTTGCGGGAGCGCATCGGGGACGAGCTCTCAGATGTCCTCTACTGGACACTCCTCATGGCGCATGACAGTGGTGTCGATCTTGAGGAGGCTTTTTCGCGTAAGATGGCGCGAAACGAGGCTAAGTATCCTCTAGAAAAAGCGAAGGGATCAAAGAAGAAATATACGGAGCTGTAGTCGGAATAATGTGGGTGAGGGGCCGGTTCTTGTGGGTGCCCTCACTCCTAGAGTTTGAGTCTTTTAAAGATCGTCTCTGGAATGTGTTGGATAACCAACATAATGAATCGCCAGTAACACGGGGTGTAGACCACGCACTCTCCCCGCTTCATCGCTTTGTGAATCCTCTTCCCTACGCTCGCCGCGGAGGCGAAGAGGGGGCCCTTCGGGATCTCAGCGGTCATTGGAGTATCAACGAATCCAGGTTTGATTGTGGTCACACTCACGCCGTGATGATAGAGGCGGTTTCGAAGTCCCTGGAGAAAAGTTGTTAGTCCACCTTTAGCGCACCCATAAATATAGTTACTCTGCCGTCCACGGTCGCCAGCGACCGAGGAGATCACGGTTATATTACCGCGTCCCCTCTTCTCAAAGTAAGTGGCCGCGGCGGTTAGGAGAGCTATGGGGCTCAAGAAGTTCACCGTTAAAGAATGCTCACTTTTTTCCCATGCCTGTTCGCATTCGCGCTGGTTTGGGAGCTCCCCGTAGGCAATAAGGACGCTGTCGATCTCCCCAAGTACCTCAACCGCGTCGTGGATCAATTGCTCGTGAGCGGCTGTGTCTTCGGCCCTGAACAGGGCCGTGCGCACTGAGCGAGCGCCTCGGCAGCGGAGATCGTTGGCCAGTCGTGACAACTTCTCCTCGTTACGGCCGGTGATAAAGAGCTCCGCGCCATCAAGGGCAAAGCATCGCGCTGTTTCGGAAGCGATGCCTGATGTGGCTCCGATAATTACTATTTTTTTCATGATTCATTCCTTACGCGACGCCAGAAACTTGATGAAAAGCGGGGGTCGATATGAGGCTCAAACTCCGTGAGTCGGGGATGGGACGCGATAAAAGCGGCGTGGCTCATGCGGGCATCCTTAGCTGGATAGAGCGATCCTCCAGCTTGCAAAACAACTGAATCAAGTTCGCTCATCAGTTCGAGGGTAGGGGCTCCGTCGTTCGGAAAGTCGAGAGCGAGTGTTATTCCTTTCTTGGGGAATGACATCATACCGGGAGATGGAACATCTCCAAATGTCTTGAGCACCGCCAGAAACGAGGCTCGCTTTGAGCGAGTTATTCGGGTGAAGATCTCCTTAATCGTCTCTCCATTCTGATCAAAGGGGATAACAAATTGGTACTGGAAGAAGCCCCGACTCCCGTACATCCGGTTCCAATTCAGGATCGCGTCGAGTGGGTAGAAGAACGGCTCATAGTGAGTAAGCGCGTCAACGCTTCGGCTACGTTGTTTATTGTAGTAGACGGTGTTAAACGCGCGCATGAGATACGAGTTGAGGAACCACGACGGCGCTTGGCAGGGGAAGGGGATCGACAACTCAGGTGGGCTTTTTGGTTTTTTTCTCTCAGAGAAATTTCCCGCCATGAATAGGCCGCGGCCGAGATTGGCGCCCTCAGAGGTGCAGTCAACCCACGATACGCTGTACTCGTAGGTCGAATCGAATTCACGCGAGAGAGCCAGAAACTCATCTAAGTTCCTAAATTTAACGGTTCTGGTGTCCAGATAGGGAGAATGAATCTTCAATAGTTTTATCTCGACCCACGTGATCAAACCCGTTAACCCCAAGCCGCCCACGGTGGCTTGAAAGAGCCGTGAGTTCTCCGTGAGAGAGCAGGTGAGGTGCTCCCCGTTAGATCGGAGTAGTCCGAGCTGTGTCACGTGGCAGCCAAATGTTCCTTTAATATGATGGTTTTTGCCGTGGATATCGTTGGCTACGGCTCCACCTAACGTGACAAATTTCGTTCCAGGGGATACCGGGAGGAACCACCCCCTTGGAACAAAGACGTTTAGAATCGTGGCCAAACTAACGCCGCTCTCAGCGCGCAGTAGTCCTGACTCAGAATCAAAGCTGATCAGATTCGAGAGAGCTGATGTCTCAATGACCGCGTTGTGATCGTTTACGCAACTGTCCCCATAACTCCGCCCAAGACCATACGGTAGGACTGAGGTTCCATCATCGGGGAGTGGCAGGGGCGCGCTCGGTGAGGAGATCCGCAGCACCTTCTGATCTTTAATTTTGGGGTATCTCCCCCACGACTCGTATCGGTTCACTAGACTTCCAGGGATGAAGTGTTTTTTCTTCGCGGCCGCCCTTAGAGCAGAGATTGAAGATGTGCCATCAGTGTTCACTCCAGTCACTCTTTGGGCAAGCAAAAAACTTTTCTCAAAGAGGGTGTAACCTACCTGATCTTGTCGCCAGAATCAGCGATCCCGCGCTCGGCACTTGCGCCCCCTTAGGCGGTCGAGAGGCCTTTTGCTTGGCGCCCTTATAGGATTGCTGAGGGGAGGGATCGGATCCTCAAAGCGCAATCGAAGGGGCGGGGTTCACTTTACACGGCCCCTCTGGATGAGGATGTAACGGGTGTCGCGCCCATTCACGTCGACCGTTGCGCTCGATTTAAAAGCGATTTTTTCAAACGCGGGTTCGTAATGGCTAATGTGATGGGCCTGGGAGGCGGGGTTTTGTTCCCTATCACCGTTCGGCCCTCGGTTTGAGGAGGGCGGGACCCATCAAAGCCACCTTCGGTGAGTCTTTCCGGGTTTGTAGGCACTCTAAATTCTGTGGGCACAGGGGATAGAGGGGGATTGGAAACATCGTTTACCAGATTGTCCGTGGCGCCCGATAGCGGGCGTCTACAGCAGGGTGAATACTATCCCTCTTTTCCGGCCCAACAGGTTTCGGTGACGACTTCAGCTCCCACCTGGTATAGAAGTTTTTTATGGGTGTAGAGAGTTTGAAAAGTTCAGAACGACCGAGCGTAGTGTGTGCCGACGTTGATGGAAGCGTCATCGCTACCGACCTTCTCTATGAATCTCTCCTCTTTGCTCTCAAACAGGAGCTGTGGCTTATCTTCTTGATTCCGTTTTGGCTCCTGAGAGGGCGAGCGCACATCAAGCGGAGATTAGCTGAGCGATGCGAGGGGCTCTCAATAGATCTTCTCCCCCTAAACTCTTCGGTAGTTTCCTATCTTAAGTCGGCGGCTGAGTCAGGACAGCGTGTCTATCTTGCCTCGGCATCGGATACGCGTCTGATAACACGACTCGCCGAACAGTTCGATTTTGTCACCGGAGTTATCGCCTCGGATGGTTCTATCAACGTCAAGGGTAGCGCCAAGGCCCAGGCGATAAACGAGGCGCTCGGCGATAGCGCCTGGGAGTACGTTGGTGATTCCCGAGCTGACTTCGCGGTGTGGCGAGAGGCGCACGGTGTTGTGTGCGTCTCGGCGCGTCCATCATTCGCTCGTAAGGTTCGGGAGCAGTTCCCGCAAGCCGTTATCCTTGAGAAAGAGGCGTGTACGTTCGGTGTTGTCCTCAAAGCCCTCCGAGTCCATCAATGGATGAAAAACGTTTTGGTCTTCGCTCCGCTGGTTCTAGCGCATCAGTGGTTCAACATTTCGGGGTGGATGTTGGCCATAGGCGCTGGATTATCATTCTCCCTATGCGCGTCGGGCGTGTATCTCCTTAACGATCTTCTTGACCTTGAGGCGGATCGTAGGCACCCGAGAAAGCGCAAGCGTCCATGCGCCGCTGGAAAGCTTCCGTTATCTTCCGCTCTCGCGCTAGCTCCTGTGCTCTTTGTCGCCGCGTTCTGTATCGCGGCGGTTGTTAAGCCACAGTTCGCCCTGATCCTCGCGATATATCTCTTGCTCACCACCGCGTACTCCTATCGACTTAAGGCGTTAGCGCTTGTTGACATAATTCTTCTCGCTATCCTTTATACGGTTCGTATTGTCGGTGGCGGAATCGCTACGAGCACGCACGTCTCACAGTGGCTTCTTGGCCTCTCGATGTTTATCTTCTTCAGCCTCGCCTGTGTGAAGAGGTTCTCAGAGCTTTTAGTGTTGCAACAGCGTAAGGAGTCTCGGACATGGGGGCGCGGATACTCGGTTGGGGACATCGAGCAAGTGGCGTCCTTCGGAACAGCGAGCGGCTACATAGCGGTACTCGTGTTGGCGTTGTATGTAAGTAGCAAAGAGGTAGCCGAATTGTACTCCAACCCAGCTGTCATCTGGATGGCGTGCCCCCTCCTTCTCTACTGGGTTAGTAGGATCTGGTTGCTCGCGCGCAGGGGTTTTATTCACGACGATCCCCTCGTTTTTGCCCTTCAAGATAAAGTGACCTATGCTGTGGCGGCTATAGGAGCCGTTATCTTTATTGGCGCTAAGTGGTAGCCTCTCAATCATGGTCCGGTGTCTCATCATCGCTCTCTTCGTTTTGACTTCGTGCGCCTTGCCACGGGCCCATCGTGAATTCTCAGTTAAAGACAGCGGCTCGGGAGATCAGAGCGGTGAGTTCGCGTCGAGCAAAGATCTTCTCGTGTCAGGATTGGTGAGTGAAGGGCTCGCGCTCTCTCAGGGGGGCAGGTTTCTGGAAGCCGAGGGGCGCTTGCGGCAGGCGCGGTACCTTGAGCCAGCAAATGATCGGATCTCGTTTAATCTGGCCGTAATCATAAACCAGTCTGGGCAGAGCGAGGAATCTCTAGCGATCCTTACTCGGCTGCTCTCAAACGAGCCACAGAACCCGAATTACCTGCAGGGTATCGCCGACGCGAATCTCTCGCTTCGTAATTACGATAAGACTCGTGAGTATCTGAAGGAGGCGTTTGAGCTCGTAAAGGGAGTTGGCAATAACGCCCGTGCCGCGGTGCTCGCTCGCTCGATCTCCAACGTCGCGTTCGGCGCGGGGTATGAGCAAGAGGCGTTGTGTTACTCGTATGAGGCTGTGACGCTCGGACCTTCCCCGGTTCAATACGCGACGCACGCCCGATTGTTAGTCGCTCTGAACCTATTTTCTCAAGCCGAGACGTTCTTAAAATCAAAGAGCGGAGCGCTGAATGAGCCCCTGGCCAACCACGTGGTAGCGTTAGCTCGTTACGGGCAGGGTAATTTCCGAGGCGCCCTTGAGGCGGAGGAGGGGGCGTTGGGGAGGATCTCTCAGGCCCCTGAATTGTCCCAAGAGGTAACGGTCGCCTGGTGGCTTATGAAAGCGAAGCTCCCTGACGACAAGAGGGACGACGTGGGGCAAGAACGCGAACGGGAGCTGCGCGACGATGTTATTCAATTCGGTCAGAAGCAGGGGTATGAGCTAGTGATGTGGCCCGCTGCGCTGCGACGAGAGCTGGTCCGCTTGAGAGGCTAGCTACTCTCTTGCAAACGAGATCCAATGAGATTAAGCGGGGCGGCTGAAAGATGAGTATTAGAATAGCTCTGAATCCGCGTCGTTCGCCGCCATCATCGAGACGTCTGACTCCTCAAGGTTGTCAAAGCGCGTGTACTCTGGAGAGAACGCGACGCGCACCGCGCCCGTTGGTCCGGTTCTCTGCTTAGAGATGATGAGCTCCGCCACGCCCTTATCGGGGGACTCTTTGTTGTAGACCTCGTCTCGGTAGATGAACATGATGATGTCAGCGTCCTGCTCGATAGCGCCTGACTCTCGGAGGTCGGACATCATCGGACGCTTATCGGTTCGGGACTCCACGGAGCGATTGAGCTGTGAGAGCGCGACCACCGGAACTTGCAACTCCTTTGCGAGCGCCTTTAGCGATCGCGAGATATCTGAGATCTCTTGCTCTCGAGAGTGACTGTAGGCCGGGCTACGCGCGAGTTGGAGATAGTCGACGATAATAATGCCGAGGGGGTGATCGCGGTGGAGTCGGCGAGCCTTCGCTCGTAGCTCAGTGATGGTGAGGGCAGGGGTATCGTCGATGAAGATCTCCGCCTCTGAGATCCGGCTCGCGCCGTCAACGATCCGCGCAAAGTCACGTTCAGAGAGGTCTCCCGTTCGAACGCTTGAGTTGTTGATGCGGGATTCGCTGCACAACATACGGAGAACGAGCTGCTCCTTCGACATCTCAAGAGAGAAGAACGCGACGGGTTTGCGGTGGTGAATGCCGATGTATTGAGCCCAGCCGAGGGTGAGAGCGGTTTTTCCCATCGAGGGTCGTGCTGCTACGATAATAAGATCTGATGGCTGAAAACCGGCCGTCATCTTGTCGAGCTTCATCAAGCCGCTCGGCACGCCGGTAACGGGCTCTTTTTGGTCGTAGAGTTTCTCCACGAGCCGAATCGAGTCCTGAACGACATCGCTCACCCGAGAGAAGGATGTTTGGGTTCGGAAATCAGAGACTCCGAGGATCCGTTGCTCGGTTCCATCGAGGAACTCCTCTATCTCGCCCTCAAGCTCGAACGCTGAATTGATAATATCGGTCGACTCATGAATGAGTCGCCGCCGGATCGACATCTCCTTGATGACCTTGGCGTAGTAACCGACATTCGCCGCGTTTGGCACCGCGCTCGCTAAAAACGAGAGGGCTGTGGATCCGCCCACGTTGTCAAACTGTCCCATCGATCGCAATTGCTGACCTAGGGTAATAACGTCGATCGGCTCTCGTTTGTCCGAGAGAGCGGCCATCGCCTCAAAGATCGTTTGGTGAGCGGCTTTATAAAAATCCTCCGCGCGGATTCTTTCAAGGCAAACGTTGATCGCTTGATTGTCGAGAAGGATTCCGCCGAGCACTGACTCCTCAGCCTCGAGAGCTTGCGGCAGAACTCGACCAGGAGGCGCCGATTGAGGAGATTCCCGTCTCTGCTTGTCTCGATACTGCCTAACTTTTTCCATCTCTATGATCTGTGTAGGGTGGGTTGGAGAGTATCGGATACGGCACAGAGAAGGTCAACGGAAAACGCCCGCAAGTGTAGGATTACCTGAGTAATTTTCGCGCTATTTCGCTGGGTCGGAGGGGCACTGTCCGGCCGGCTCGGAGGGGCACTGTCGGGCCAGCGAGTTAACCCCGGCAAAGGTTGTTGCGCACCACTCCCGGCCCGTATCCCTAATCCCTCCAGATCGTCTCTGAATCTGATAGGTCTATCCACTTAGCGGCTGACTTTAGCACATCGCCCGTATTGAACTGCCCGAAGTCAGCAGTCGTGGTATCGGCAGCTATCGGTTTTATAAGAGAGAGTGGATAGGCGATCTCTCTGCTCGGACAAACTACTACAACTGAGCGAGGCGCCGTCGCTATGTCGGGGATCTCAGGGGTAGGGGTTTTATCATCGGCTTCGGAGGCACCAGAGACCTCCGCGAGCTGGCGACGCATGAATTGAGCGGGGGTGCGAATAGGGGACTCTCCCTCAAAGGGCTCGCTTGGCATGTACTCATTCTCTTTACTGAAGGAGTTGAGTCCGTTGGCGAACGCCACTATATCGGCGGCCATCTCAAGGTCGACGCTCACCTGCCGGGCGATCCCCTTAGGGGGTAAACGCTTAACGATTACAGAGAGACCAGCACGAGCTACCGCGTCCAAGAACGCGCGTTGTCTTGAGTCGTCTTCAAAGGGAACGAGTGTGTAGTAGCGAGCGACTATCGGATTGATACCTGAGGTAACTCCGCGAACGAGCGCGGCCATGTCAACTTTGCGATTGATTCGTCGAGTAGCACGGTCGAGACCGGTTCCATCGATAAAGAGTCCTACGACCCGCTTCTCTCTCTTCTTAACAAAACCACCGCCTAACTTTTCGTACTTCATAGTAACCCCTTCATCCGTAAGCCTCTCACCGAAGGGGGGAGGAACGAATACACCGCCTGAGTGCTCATCTACTCAAAAGAAAATGTTGTCGTGAGATGGTGCCTGTTTTAGGGAGCTTTGTCGAGATGCGGGCGAAGGTCTGGCTCGGCTACTGACTAATTATTGATACGTAAGGCTAGCGAACTTCGACGGTTGTGCCGATACCGACCGTCTCAAAGAGGCGCGCCATGTCGTCCTCCGATACCTTGATACCCCCGATCTCCTCGTTCCAAACTGGACCGGTATGGATTGCCACCTGTTTGTCGATGAAGAGCGCTTTGCGACCGAGGGCCCCCCGCATATATCGGGACTTATTCCCCTCGTTTGGAACCTTCATGCCCCGGCGAAGGAAATAGGTGGGTGGGGCGTACCAGAGTGGATCTGTTTGCTTAAGGGCGACTGAGTAGCTGCCGTGTTTCAGGGCATAGGCTCCATAGGCCTTCATGACCACCGGGGTCTCTCCGGGTAAATTGAGGGTCAATGTGTGCTTGGCGCTCTCAACAATAAGGCGAGGCAGCCCATCCCCTTCCGCGGTCATCGATGAACGCATCCTCGCCATCGGCTCTGGATAATTACCCTCTTTAGGTATGGGGCGAACGAGAGCTAACGCCCCGTCTGGTAACCACTGCTCTTTGGATTGGGGGTTAAAACTTGAGGTAGCGCACCCAGTCATCACGAGAAGCAGGGAGGCGTTGGCCATTCGCAACAGCCGCGCTTTAAGGGAGTCTCTCTTCAATGTGCGTGTGGGTTGTAAGCGCATATCCTTTTACACCAACTCATCCAAACCCACCCGCTCTAAGGGGCGGTAAGGTGGAGGATCCTTCTCCAGAGGATAAGATGCACCTGTTGTATGGTTGGATTGTACTGATTGTAGCCAAAGAGCCCCCTTCACGCCTGTTATTGCAAAACGGCGGTTTGGCGTTGCGTCGTTAAGTGTTTTCAAGGCCTTACAGACTTTTTGTGACCTGTTTCATGGAGCCTCACTTCCCCTAAGCTTGCTTGAGCGGCAGGGGTGGGGTGTACTCCTACCGGTAAGGCTGACCCATGAGAACCCCCTTAAGATTATCTGTTACGAGAATTCCGCTCCTCACTGGCGTGATGAGGCGGAGCGTTTTCGTTGTGCTCGCAACACTAATATCGGTCTCATCCACAGGGTGTGGTCTCTTAGCCTCGCGACATGGACCGGGAGAGCTCGCGACAGCCAACGAGGGTTTGCTCCACTCGACAAAGAGACCCCCGAGCCAACTAACGGCTCAAACCGGTAGGGTCCTCCCGAGGCCAGAGTTCGGGGTTACTCCAGAGGTTCAGGTTGAGCTCGATCGCTTCATGACGCGCGATCGTCAAACCGTGCTGAGGATTCTCGACGAGAACGCTCACCGCTACGAGGAGACGAAGAGAGTTTTTGAAGGGCACGGGGTGCCGACAGAGCTTCTCTCCGTTGCGGCTGTTGAGAGTGGTTTTAACCCCAAGGCGATGAGTCCCGCGGGGGCGAGAGGGATGTGGCAGTTTATGAAGAGCACCGCTCGTCTCTACGGTCTCACGGTGAGTCGGGTGAAGGATGAGCGGCTTGATCCCGATCTCTCCACTGAAGCGGCTGCCAAACACCTGCGTGATCTCTTCGTTCTATTTCAGGATTGGCACCTCGTGCTCGCCGCGTACAACGCGGGAAGCGGGGCTGTGAACCGGCTCCTTACGTCCAATGGTGAGAGCGATTTCTGGGAGCTCTCTCGTGGTGGTCACTTGCCCAAAGAGACTCAAAGGTTCGTTCCTCGAGTGATAGCGCTCTCCCTAATCTTCAGTGATCCTGTCCGTTACGGATTCAACGAGACCAAGATGATTGGTTGATCCACTCCGCGCGGGAGCGTTCCGCGGTCGAGAGTGAGAATCACAAATGAGCTAATGCCCTACGACATGAGCGACGCGAGCTGATCGAGGTCTTTTGTAAAGGCCCCTTCGGTAAGTATCTCGTGACCCCGTGATGTTACCAGGATGTCATCCTCGATCCTTACTCCGCATGCTGGAAGTGCTCCGGTTGGCCTCTGAAAATAGAGCCCGGGTTCAATCGTAATAACCATCCCTTTTTGAAGCACTGCCTCTTGGCCAGCGGGGGTCGCGTCGTGAACATCGATTCCAAGAGAGTGTCCAACGCCGTGCGGGAAGTAGTGTTTGTGCGCGCCCTTCTTGATAAGGGATGAGACATCGCCCTTAAGTATCCCGAGATATTTTAGACCGTGCGTGAGCTCCCTCGCCGCCGCGTTGTAGATGTCGGTCAGGGGGACCCCCGGTCTGATCTTCTTGATCGCGACGAGCTGCGCCCGCAAGACGATATCGTGAAGGTCTCGAAGCGCGGGCGATATAACGCCCCCCACTGGGATCATGCGCGTGATGTCGCTCGCGTACATATCGAGCTCAGCGCCAGTGTCGATCATAAGGAGCTCGCCCTTTTTTAGTCGACGATTAAGAGAGCGGTAGTGCAGGGTCGCGGCCGATACGCCCGAGGCGACTATCGAGTTAAAAGCGGGCTCGGCTCCGTGGACTCTATAGAAATACTCGATAAAGGCCGCGATCTCTCGCTCCTGAACCCCGGCTTGAACGAGCGGCAGCGCGTTTTGGAGGGCGCCTCCTGTAACCGCGGCGGCCTTCTTAATGAAGCTTACCTCGGCGGAGTCCTTCAAAAGCCGCATGCGACCGGTGAAGTGCTCAGCCTCCATCAGCGCGCCCGGCAACCCCCGTAGGGATACCGAGCTTCTGGTTGATAGATCGTGTTTTACCGCCGCGCTTACTGTTCCGGGGATCGATTGAAGATATGCCGCGTCACTCCCTCGAAGGAGCCCCACTATCTGTCTCGTTGGCTCGGTGGTGGTAATAAGTCGCGCTTTCAACGCGCGCGCGAGGGGTTTTACCGCGACGGGGGTTCCGTCCCAGAGGTTTTTAACGTTGTCCTCCGGGGGAGCGAGCAGAACCACCGGGTCCTCAGCGTGTGGTCTCAGCACAAGCGAGAGATCTTCAGCCGAGCTTCCCGTGAGGTAGTAAAGGTCGCTGTTCGGGCGGTATGGGTAGTGGGTGTCTCGTGAACGGATTGCTCCAGGATTGCTTGAGACAACGAGGGTCTCTTTTCTAGGGGCTCCTTTAAGGAGGGCTAATGCCTTTTTTATGCGGGCCACATTCTGATTTTTCATCTGCGCATACCTGTAAGTGAATCACTGCTGTGCGAGCCCCAATTACACCACGCTTTTAGCGGGAGCGCATGGGAGTATGTTGGGGTGTCATGGGCTTTGAGATTCAGGAGTATCTTTGGTACAACCGCGAAGTGAGCTCTTGCCACGCTGAGGAAAACGCCATGTTTTCGATCGAGATAGTTATCAATGATGAGTGGGTTACCCCGGTTTATGAACACGTCCACCATGGGCGGTGTTTTTATGCCTTTGAGCAGGCTCGAGTTGCCCTCCTCAGGGAGATCGGATTTCCGAACGATGAGCTCCTTGCCCAGGGGAAGGTCCTCGTCATCTCTGGGGTCACGGCCCGCTACCTGCGGGAGGTCAAGAGGGGGAGGGTGCAGGTAACGTGTGAGAATCCAGTCCTTAATGGTCGGACCCTGATCCTTACCCAGAGAATCCTGAATGAGCGGGGTAAAGTTGCCGTAGAGGCCAGGATCGAATCGGTTTTTATGGATCAAAACACTCGCAGGGGCATGCATCCCCCTGAGGATTTCGCGAGGGCGTTTTTGGACTGGCCCAAAGGTTGACACCGTATAGCTGGTACAGTACCTTTGCCCCGCTATGAAAGAGAACATTCATCCAACTTATTACGATGCCACCGTTTATTGCGGAGGTTGCGGTAACTCATTTGTCACTGGCGCGACGGTTCCAGAGATTCGAGTTGGTGTATGTTCTCAGTGCCACCCGTTCTTCACGGGTAAGCAGAAGCTCCTCGACACCGAAGGTCGAGTAGATCGATTCAAGAAGAAGTACGGTAAGCTTCCAGCTGCCGCTCCAACCCCATCTGAAAACTAAGAGAGCTCGCGTTCGATGATCGCGCGTTTGAGAGTGCTGTTGTGCGCGGCGCTCTTGGTGTGCGTTGCGTGCACCGAGGGACGCAGCGGCATTAATCCGGGGGAGCGGGCTCCGAACATTATCGGCGTCGATCCCGCCGGCCAGTCACTTGCTCTCTACGATATCAAGGGCAAGCTCTTCCTTGTAAACTTTTGGGCGACGTGGTGTGGCCCGTGCATGGCGGAGATGCCAGCGCTCCAAAGTCTGTACGCGCGTCTGAATCAACAGGGATTTCAGGTTGTCGGCGTGGCCGTCGATGATACTGAGGAAAATGTCCGAGAGGCTATAAAAGCTTTTGGCATAACCTATCCGGTCATCATCGACAATAAATCACAGAGCAAGCGCGCCTACCAAGTGAAGGGCTTCCCAGAGAGTTTTGTCTTGGACGACGAGCGGCGTGTAATGGTAGTGAGTGATCCGGAAGATGGCACTCCGCAGACGCGCTTGTGGGGTCCTCGAGAGTGGGACTCGCCAAAGGTTGTGGCTCTAATAAAATCTTTTTTACGGTGACCCGATGATTCCCACGCTCCTTGAACTTGGTCCGATACCGATTAGAAGTTTCGGTCTTATGGTCGCCTTGGCGCTCTTCGCCGGAGGTTTGAGATTGACGCTTTCGTTCAGCCGCTATGGTCTCGATCCACGCCTGGCGGAGCGGTATGTGACCGCCGCCGGGATAGTTGGTCTCCTTGGGGCGAGGCTCTGGTTTATCGGGGAGAACTGGAGCGATCTCAGCGGAGATCTCTTTGGAGCGCTGACCTCAAGCGCTGGTTTTACATTCTACGGGGGGTTCATCCTCGCGGCTATCTCCGTTTATGTACTGGCTCGTAGGGACGGCACCGACATCGCGAAATTGTGCGACTCGCTGGGACCTTGCCTCGCCCTCGGGTACGCGATTGGTCGTTTGGGGTGTCAGCTGTCGGGAGATGGCGATTACGGTGTGCCGACGAGCGGTTTTTGGGGGATGTCGTACGCGACCGGGGTGGTTCCCACACCTCCGGGGGTACTCGTTTATCCGACCCCACTCTTTGAGTCAGCGATCGCTCTTGGTGTACTATGGGTATTAAGCAAGGTGGAAGTCAGCTCCACTGTTTTGATTGGCAGATTCCAACGATTTGGTTTGTATCTGGTCATGATCTCGTTTGAGCGATTATTGGTTGAAGCTTTCCGGCCCAACCCGATCGTCGCGCTAGGAATGAGTGAGGCGCAGTTGATCGCCCTCTGCTTGATTGCAGGAGGGGGTTCGCTTTTAGCGTACGGTAGACGGCGCCCACACCCGGCTTCTTAAAGAGTTCGATTGGAGCTGCTAGGTTGATAGCTTTGCCACGCTGAGGGCAAGGAGCGGCGGCTCTCATGAGTATATTCAAATGATAAAAAGAGATGGTACCGCCACTGCCGCGCACCGTGAGCAACCGAGTTTGCCGCGCGTTGACCCTCGCCAGCTGCTAGCTGATGTAGAGCGGCTCCATGCTATCAATATCGAGAGACTGCGTACGATTCCCTCACTCTCCGCGGTGGTCGTCACGACCAAAGTCGGTGAGCGAAGTGAGATCTCCCAGGCTTTCCAGGGCGCCCTTGGTCAATTGAGCGAGGAGCAAAAAGCTCTTGAGGCCGTTCTTTCAACGCGCTTGTCGAAAGAACACCGAAGGCAAGGAATGGTTCTGAGGAGGTCTCTCACCAACCTGGAGAGCGAGCTTCATGATCGGATCAATAGAGCCGATAGTCTCTTCAAGGTAACGGATGGGCTACCCTCCGAGGTCGCCATTCTAAGCCGTCATCAAAGTAATGAGCTCCTTATTAGTTTTGGGGAGTATCGGAGCGCCTATTGGAGGGGAGTATACCGACTCCCATTCGTCCAGGAGATGGCGCTCAAGGCATTAGCCGATGTCGCGCGAGGGGATCGGAGAGTTGAGACAGTAGTCCACAGCTCCTTGATCAAAGCACCCCCAGAGCGCGAACTTTTAAAAGCGGTCAGGAAATGCGCGAGGCGTGTAGGGGAGCTGAGAGCTAACTCCGGAGATTCCCCGACGAAAGAGACCCTTGAGTCGATCGCTGAGATACTTGTGACGCTTCCGCTTGGTCCCGATATCCTTGACGACGCTTTGAGGCAGGCGGAGGTGAAAACAAAGAGGCTTGAGACTCTGGAGATCTCTCTTGTGTGCGCGCATGGTAAGATTACCGCAAAAAGCGCGAAGCGAGATCCTGATTATAAAGAGTGGATGGAGTTGTCGCGCGAGCTTGGAGGGAAAGCGCTTTACGCGCGTGCGCTCGTTCAGGACGTGAGACGCACACAAGCCCCATATCTGCGAATCAAGCACTATGTGACCACGGCGAACATGCCGTACATCAAAAAAATGGTGAGCCAAAATCCACTCTACAAGTGGTGTCGTGATGACTTGCTGGTCGATGGCGCTATGGGGTTAATGCGGGCGATCGAAAAATTCGATCCCCTCAGTGGAATGGCGCTCCTTACCTACGCGACATCGTGGATACAGCAGTTCACCTCTCGTGGCTACGAAAGGAATTCTCAAAGTGTTCACATCCCGTCCAATCTGGCGACGACCCTATCACGGTTGAGGAGGAAGGTTGATCCGACCAGATTCGATGGCGACACCGAGTTAGCCAAAAAATTACAAGTTCCCATTAAGGAGATAGCGCTCGTTCGCCCATTCATAAACGGTGTGGCGAGTCTGGATAGGGAGATTCGAGGTGGTGGGATAACGGTAGGAGATAGGTGTAGTGACGCCCGCGCTCCCAACGTGGTCGAAGAGACTCAAAAGAATATGCGGCGGGAGGTCATCCTGCAGGCGCTTCAAGGGCTAACAAAGGTGGAACGAGACGTTATCGCGCAACGGTTCGGATTGGAGGGGCAGGTTCCTCGAACCCTCCGCCAGATTGCAGCCGAAATGGGGCTCTCTCGGACAAGGATTCAACAGATTGAGCGTCGGGCGGTTGAGGCGTTGCGGGAGGGTAAATCGTCCAAGGTACTGAGAACGTTAGCCCTTGAGACCGAATGATCCCGCTGTTTTTGTCGCTGAAATAGGATTCTATCTTTTTCAACAGGTCGGGTGTGGTGCAACATGGAGCGACACACGTGACAAAGGCCCATCTCAATGCGCGATACCCCAGTAGTCAACGCGAAGCCAGCAGGCGCGTCGCTTCATAGAACGTGCGCGTTTCGCCTCCTTACTCTAGTCTCCATGTGTTCGTACCTCTTTGTCCTAGGGTGCGGAATTATTAAGGAGAAGCCGAAAACGGATAACAACGAACTCTCGGCCCTCAGTAAGCCGATGCCCCCAGAAAAAGCAAAAGAGGTTTTAAACGAAGTAGGGGGGAACTTCGCGTACGGCCCCGGCCTTGGGGGCGCTGCCCTGAATCTCGGCACCTCGATAGTTTTTCCGCCGTACCTGATTTATCTTTTAGGTAATACCGCGCTCTCACTGAGTGGCTATGAGCCGGTGACGGTCTCCTCTCTCCTGCCAGAGGAGGAGGGGCGGGCGTGGTCTCATGGATATGATACTGTGGTATCAGGTCCAGGGAGGGTGGTTGCCGCCGCGACGGGGCATGAGTACCGAACCCAAGAGGTGGCGCAGGAGCGGTTGCGTGTGGTGCTCGATCAGCCCAAGCCGGAACAGGACAGAGCTCAGATGAAGGATAAGTAAAGATGACGCAGCGGATCGGGTTAGTTATCAGAGCTGGTAACGAGAGTGTCGTAGCTTTAGCGAAAGAGCTGGTGAAGTGGTGCGGCGATCGTGGGCTTCAGATAGACGTTGACGCGCAGAGCGCGAAATCTCTCAAACTCGGGGTCCCTGGACTCTCCCACCGCGAGATCGTTGAGCGAGCCGATCCGATCGTGACACTGGGTGGTGACGGAACTCTCATCGGCGCCGCGCGATTTGTTCAGGGAGCCTCGCCCCTCTTCGTTGGTGTGAATTTCGGTAATCTGGGGTTTCTGACTGAGGTGAGACCCCAAGAGCTCTTTTCAGTCCTTGAGGGCGCATTGCAAAAGAAGGTCTCATCCGCTGAGCGGGTGCTCCTCGTTGTGCAAGTTATTCGGGACGGGAAGGTGTTTTTTGAGTCTCAAGCGGTCAATGACGCTGTGGTGCAGAAAGGCGCCCGATCGCCACTTCCAGAGCTCGATCTCTCAGTGAATGAGCACCCAGTGGCTCGCATCAGGGCTGATGGAATTATCGTCGCCACACCAACGGGCTCAACCGCGTATTCACTCGCCGCCGGGGGATCTATCGCGCACCCATCGCTCAGTGTGCTCCTTGTCACGCCGATATGCCCGCACTCTCTCACCAACCGTCCATTGATTCTGCCGGGCACGAGTAACGTCGGAATTCAGGTCCCGCACTTTCGAGAGGAGGTGTACGTGACGATCGATGGTCAGGTATCAGAGAAGCTTCAAGCCGGTGATATCGTAAAGGTTAGTCAGGCCAAGCAAACGGTTCGGTTCGTGATATCGCCTGAGAGGGGTTATTTTGATATCCTTCGCACGAAACTCAATTGGGGCGTTCCAAATAAGCCTGACTAGCGCGGCTCCCCAGCCCTTGTGACACGCTATGGAGATAGACGACGAAAATCCCTCGCCTGTGGAGGATAAGCCGTGTGATGCCTGTGGTCGGGTATACCCGTATTGCGTGTGTGAGCTCACTACGCCGATAGCTACCACCACCCAATTACTCATTTTGCAACATCCGCAAGAGCCCGGTGTCGATATCGGCACAGCCCCTATTCTGCGCGCCTCATTTCCGGGAACGGTTCTTCGTACGGGACTCTCCTGGCCGAATTTACACAAAGCCCTGGGGAGGGAAGCGGAGAATCGGCGCTGGGGAGTTCTCTACCTGGGGAGTGTTCGGGTCGAGGATCTCCCAAAGGACCGCGCGCTCTTTGTTGTCGACAAGAAGGGAGCGCCCCGAGATGATGGTGAGCGTATCCTGAGCGCTCTTGAAGGTATCGTCGTCCTTGATGGAACGTGGAGCCAGGCTAAGACGTTGTGGTGGCGGAACGCGTGGCTTCTCAAATTGCCCCGACTCGTGATTCGATCCTCTCGTCGTTCTCTGTATGACAAAATTAGAAAAGAGCCGCGCTTTGGGTGTCTCTCCACTGTTGAGACGGTGGGAGAGGTGCTTGCAGCGTTGGAGCGTAGGGATGACATTCAGCCACTTCTTGATAAACCGCTGAATGAGTTGATTGAGAGACTCATAAAAAATAGGCCACCAGGGGCTTCCAAAGGTCCGCGCCGAGATTGGCGGAATAGGAGATACCACCGCGGGAGACGGTAAGGTCGAGAGTTTTCCCCCCTCAGACGCTCGTCTCGTGACCACAAGGGGTGGTTGGCGAGCCTCCCCGCGGTCGCGGGGGAGGTCTTTAGGCGAAAGGTTTAGGCCACTATCCCCATGAAGTCTTTGCTCTCTTGCCCCCGGCGTGTTATCCGATCTCATAGACCAGCGCGGGGCCGAAACTGTCCGGGTAAAAGTTCGAAAGATGCCTGATGACCGAGGATCTCACACCCGCGATGGCGCGATTACCAGGCTTTTGGTTTGAGTCCATCATGCTCACTGATCTCACTATCACCAATTTCGCCATCATAGAGCGCCAATCGATCTCGTTTCATAACGGATTCAACGTCATCAGTGGGGAGACGGGGGCTGGCAAGTCGATCATACTGAACGCTCTTGAATTCATCCTCGGGGGCAAGGGGTCTCCATCTCTCATTCGCACCGGGGCGGATCATCTGGAGGTGCAAGCTCTCTTTGATCTCTCGGCGCTTCCGCCGGATGTGCGCTCTGAGTTGCCTGAGATCGTGGGGTGCGATGATGAGCTTGTGGTCTCCCGACTACAACCGAGAGAGGGGAGGGGTAAGGTTCTCATTAATGGGCGTCTCGGCACCGTCTCGCTCCTTGAGGAGATCGTGCGCAAGCTCGTAAACATCTGCAGCCAGCACCATCAGACCAAACTGCTCGACGCGCGCTTTCACCTCGATCTTCTCGATGGTTTTTGCGGGGAGCCGGAGCTCCTCTCTCGCATGCGAGACGCTTACGCGGTGTGGTCTCAAAAGAAGGGCGAGCTCGCCGCTATCAAGGAGTCGATCGAGCAGGGGGCCGCTCGCAGGGGTGATCTCGAGCACACGCACGCGGAGCTTGAGGCACTGCCGGGGCTCAAACCGGGGCGGAGGCGAGAGCTTGAGGATGAGATTAAGCGGATCGGGAATTTTGAGCGCCTCGTTGAGCTCGGTCAGAAATTAGAGGGGCTCCTCTCCGGTGAGGAGGGGATGGGCGTTCAGTTGCGAGAGATATCGAGCGCGGTAACCGAGATGGCTCGGCTCGATTCGACCTTCACCAAGATCCAAAGTGAATTTGAGAGCGCTCGTCAGGCGCTGCTTGATAGTGAGATCTCTGTAGCTCGGTATGTCGGAGCGCTTGAAGTTGATGCCTCGACGCTAGAAGAGATGAGAGAAGAGTTGTCAGAGATCGCCCGACTTGAGCGCAAGTATCGCCTCGATGACGCCGGTTTGTGCGCCCTGAAATCTAAGGTTGCGGCTGAGCTGACCCAACTATCTGGAGGAGAGGGGTGCAGAGAGTTGGAACGAGAGGTTGCGCGGCTCTATGAGAAGGTCCTTGAGATCGGCCAACACCTGAGAAAGGTGCGGCAGAAGGGGGCTGAGGGCCTCACAAAGGCCGTAAGCGCGGACCTGAAGGAGCTCAACATGAGGGATGCCTCCCTCCAGGTGCGTTGTGTGGAGTGCGAGCCGTTCCAGCTGGGAATTGATCGTGTTGAGTTCCTGATCTCAACCAATAAGGGGGAGCCTCACAGCCCACTCGCGCAGATAGCCTCAGGGGGAGAGCTATCCCGAGTTATGCTGGTTCTAAAGAAGATCCTTCGTGAGCGTTCGGGAGTGAATGTCCTCATCTTTGATGAGGTGGACGCCGGGGTCTCGGGAGGCGTGGCTCGCTCAGTCGGACTTATGCTGAAGGAGATCTCCAAGCGCTCGCAGGTTGTCTGTATAACCCACCTGCCCCAGGTCGCTTCCCTCTCGGATCGGCACTTCCTGGTCAATAAGGAGGTCGGTGATCGTGCTACTACGGTAGTTAGAGAGCTCTCCCACGAGGAGAAAGTGGATGAAATAGCAAGGATGTTAGCTGGTTATAAGATAACTGATGCCTCTAGAGCTTCCGCCAGAGAGTTAATCAGCAGCACTTAATCGGTTCGATCTAGTCGGTTTTTATAATCCTGTTCTGCCTCGATTTGACCATGACTCCTGGTTGGAATAGCCTCCCCAGGTTCGTCAGCGGGGATAATACCCCCTCAAGGAGTTATTTTGGTAGCGATTCAAGCCAGTCAGACGGTCTCAGCAAGAGGCGGTTCAGCTCGGGCCCCCCGCAGGCTCAGGCGCCGATCTACGCGCCGCTCTGTGATTTTCGCTACCCTGGCCATCATTATCATCTCGGTTTGTGCCTTTACCCCAGCGCGGTACTTCTTTGGAGCTCTGACTGGTAGCCTCGATGAGGCCTACGTTACCTACCGCCTCCTCAGTGAGCGAGACTCCCTCATAGCCGCCAATCAAAGGCTTCAGGATGAGGTTGAAAGCCTCCGTGTGGTGCGGGTATCTGGACCCGCTTTTGAGGCGTCCGTTAGGGCGCAGATAGAGGAGATTCAGGGGATAATCAAGTCAGCGACAGCGCTGTCACTCGGTGATGATGAGCCGGTAACGGTGGCGAACTCAAACGAGGATAAGAAGACCCAGCTCGCCGCTACTATTGGACGCTCAACGAAGGGGAGCAAATCCGGGAAGTCCTCAAGGGAGAGCGAGAGGGCGATCGGAGGGGGTGAGCACGTGTGCGCTTCGGAAGGGGCAGCCGAGTGTGTAGGGCAGGTTCGTAAGCAGAACATCTCGATGGTCACTGGTGGCGCTAGTTCGCTCTCTTTACGAACAGTGCCAGACCGCGAAGGTTTCTATCCCCCAACGATCAAGGATCTCAAGCGCCGCATGAAGAAGCTCTCCTCCGCTCTGCGCGCCCTTCCGATGGGGTATCCGGTTGAGGGAGATGTGACGTCAGGATTTGGTTACAGACGCTCTCCATTTACTAGGTCTGGAGCTTTTCATGAGGGGATGGACATCTCTCTTAATAGGGGTGGAGAGGTCTTCGCTACCGGGTCGGGGGTTGTTACCGCCGCCGGCTATCACAGCCAATACGGGTGGATGGTCGAAGTTGCGCACTCTCCCATGGTGGTGACCCGATACGCGCACCTCTCAAAGACCCACGTTAAAGTTGGCGACAAGGTGCGACGTGGGGATCGGATCGCTCTCTCGGGAAATACTGGGCGCTCAACCGGGCCTCACCTTCACTACGAAGTGCGTGTAAATGGCAAACCCCGCAATCCTGAGCTCTTCGCGCTCCTTCCACAAAAGTTGACCAATATACTTTAGTCCCGACCAACAAGAGGCAGAGAGGGTGTTTCGGCCGAACCCCCTGTTTAGTGTGCTGATTGCTGGCTTTTACCCTCCGAGAGGGGGTTATGGACCCGGGGATTATGGGAATTACCCCTAAAGGTGCCCCTGTTCATAGACGATAAGCAATAGGGGTGGTTGAGGGTTCTTAGCCTATAACCGTATGGATTTTGAGCGATTAGGTACTACCGGTGTGCTTGCGTTGGGGGTCGCGCTAAGTGTCCTAGTAATGGTCGTGCTCCTTTCAGCCTACTTCAAGGTGACTTCACGGTCTCCGAGGCGGATGTTCGCGTGGCTCGGATTTGGTCGGGCAAAGCTCACGGCAGAGGATGGGCTCGCGGAGTTCGCCTCTGAAGTTGTCGCGCTGATTGATAAAGAGCGGATTCTAAGCGCGCATGCTTCGGAGTATTTCAATACAATTCAAGGCGCTGGATGGATAGATCTTCAGACTATCATTGAAGATCTCAAGATGGCTCACGACCTCCTGCAATTCATGATGGCCGAGGGGCACTATTCCCAGGTGTGCGACCTATGTGACTATCTGATGGACCGCCTGACACCGGCGGAGGCGGCGCAGGTAGCGTCTGAGTACGATGGACTCTCCGCCCTAGAGCAGTGGAGGACTCGCTCTCGCTATATCTTGATGAAGTTAGTAAACGCTACGACTATCGCAGCTGAGCAGACCAGGCACCTAGGGATCACAAGGGAGGGCAAGAAGCGGCGCTCTACTCTCCCATCTCTTGACAAGATAAGGGACTATCTCGGCGAGTGAGGAGCGGCCGAGTTGGTCCCCTCGTAGTCACCAAGCGTCCCTTTACGCAGCGGAGCTCGACCGCTTCATCTCTTAAGAGATAGAGAGAAATCTCGTACCGGTCCCCTAAGGAATTCCTCAAGATAGCGCGCCTCAAACTCCTCAGGGCACCACTCCCCACAAAGGTGATCTCGCGACGTGGGGCCACAAACATAGACAAACGCTGGCGCTTCCGCTCTCTCAATCAGAACAGTTACTGAATCCCGCATGTAGAGCCCCTCCTGTACCTCCTCAAAGAGGTCGAGGATAGCAAGTTCCGACAAAGAGACCCCGAAGATTACTTTTCCGCACACGTGGTGGGAGGGGGATGGAACAACTACTGGACACCCGTGGGAGCTCGGCTGATCGGTACCGAACCTCCGATAACCCGGTAGGATGGCGTCAACCATCGGGCGTTCAGTGCCAGTGACTGCGCGATATACGGAGGGGAAGATTAGCGAGCCATAGAGAAAAATGTTGGCGCTTGAGGTCATGGATTCAGTGCGAATAGCGTTGGTTAGCCGACAGGTTATTTGAAGCGCACTACCATAAACTAAACAATCAAAAATTGCCTTACTATCCTTCCCTCCTAAGCTCTCGGCGCGCTATAGTCCCGCCCCGTAAGAGTAGTACTATATGTCACAATGCCCCGCGATTTAACCTCCCTCCGCGCTCATGCGTCGCCGGACCCACGAGGGCATCAGACACACGATTGTGGCGTCTCAGGTGCCATCCTCCCCTCCAATGAAGCGAGCTGTCCCGGGGTAGATTCGTCCCTTGAAGACGCGCTCGCCGCCCTTCGAAGTAGTATTCCATCCCTCGCCACCATCGTTACAGCCAAGACTCACCGGGAGCAGGATGTGGTGAGGGCTAGACTCATTGAGAGCCGCGCGAGTTTAGACACTCTGGGGGCGGTGAGGCCCCAAGGGCTGGCCCCCGTGATCGACCAGATTGCCGCCATATCGGATCGCGTGTCGGATCTTACCGAGCGAGCTGACCACATTTTTCACCGCGACCAAATCCCGCAGGAAGTTAAGGCTCTTTCTCCGGAGCATCAAATTGAGCTCGGGCGAGCGATGGTCGCTCGACGGAATGAGTTTTGGCGAGCTTTGTATGAGGTGCCGTATGTACAAGAGCAGGTGGTGTCGACGCTACGCGCCCTCTCTTCTAGCTCGTCCCTCGTTGGTAAGGTTGTCTTTTGCAAGCGGAGCGATTGGTTGCATGGAGATAAAGCCAGGAGAGATCGGATGCTCCTGGGGCGGGTCAAGGAGGCGCTCCACGCGATCGATACTATCTCCGCTCGAAGTGTTGGCGGCGTAACGCCGCTACAACGAGCGGAGATATCCGAGATTATTGTGACGGTTCCCCCGTTTCCGGAGCGCGCTATTGAGCTTTCAAACTCATACGCGGAGAAAGTTGAGAGGCAGATGACCGCTGAGATTCGGAGTGGGGCGATATCTCTCTCGCCTGAGGATAGGCGTACTTGTGAGGAGGAGATACCCTCACTTCGAGGAGATCTTGGTGGCACTCCCCTTCAGATACGCTCGCATGTCTCGCATATGATGGAGTTAAAAGAGAGCTACCTGCGGATTAAAAGCTACATGGTTATGTCCCTCCTGGGGCTCGCTAAGCAGACCACGATCCGCATGAATAGGATGGAACGAGACATTGACGACGCGAGTCAGGCGGCGATGATCGGTTTAATGATAGGTATCGAGCGGCTTGATCCAGAACTGGGGCTGAGGCTCTCTACGGGGGTCCATCATTGGATCAGTCGGTTTGTTCGAGAGGAGAGGAGGATTAATAATTTTATTGTCTCCATGCCAGCGGATAAGCAGGGCACTTTTTTTAAAGTTCGCGCCCAGTGCTCAGCGGGGAATGAGGGACCCCGAATGGCTGAGGTTTTTGAGCGCTTCCGAATACACGGGGATGAGGCACAAGCCTATCTTCTACTTCTGGCTCCCACATTTAGCCTAAACTCGCTCCCCAAAATGTTTGATGATAGAGGGTGTTCAGACTTGGTTATGGATACACGGGAGCCCTCAGTTGAGGAACAGCTCCACGCGTCTAATCGAGCCGAGGAGGTTGAAAAAGCCCTCACTATCCTGGGCCCCCAGGAGAGAGAGATCCTTCGTATGTCCTTCGGTTTAGATGGAAATGGCGTAATGGCGGACCCCGAGATCGCCAAAGCTCTTGAAATGACGAACGAGCGGATGAAGCAGATACGGCGTCGAGCTCTCTCGATGCTAAGAAAGAATTCTCGTCTGAAAAATTTCGGAGAGAACCCATCCGTATTCGGCGCTTAGTCCGGAACGGGGTGGCACGCAAATTGTAGGGGCTCCAGTGATGACTCCTACTCACAATAGTTCGTACGGTTCACCTAGCAATCGATAGTTGTCGCTACTTTCCTCCTGGCACGGGCCTTGCCGCGCATGCTGATATGATTACATCCACCTTGAATCGTTTGAAATCAGCTCTCCCGATTCCCTCTAGGAAGATCCTCCAGGCGATGATCTTAACCTTCCTCTTGTCCTTCGCGACGACAGCCGTGGCTCAGCTTATGCTGAGTCGGATGGAATCCGACAAAGCCTCAAATTCATCGACGCTAAGAGAACATGGGGAGCAGGAAGCCGAGGTTGATCGCTCTGGCCTAAGAGCTCTTCCCGCCACGCTCCCTCAGGGGCGTCTCTACTGCTCTGAAGGAGCGAAGCTCGGTTATCTTCGTTTCTATCCAAAATCGTTCCAGCAGATCTCTCCTGAGGATGCCCTCTCATGGAGTAAGGAGGGGGTAGAGGTTTCATGCGCCGATTCATGGACGGCGGAATCATGCAAGGGGGCGCTCAAGGCTTTAACGCTCGTAAGGAAGTCTATCCAAAGGTGTCAGACGGGCGCCTAATACGTAGTTAGTGTCGGGCGGGAACGCCAGGCAGCCTTTTGTGGTTTAGAATCTCGCGACGCTCTCCGTTTAGTGCTTTAACCCAAAGAAACGGCTATACCTACTGGGCGTCATTAAGACACCATACCGTAACAAAAATTAGATTGTTCAGTGAGAGGTGAATGGACTCAACTCCATTAATGAATACTTATAAACGCGCTGGTGTTGATTTTGTGCTCGGCGATGGAGAGTACCTTTATGACACCCACGGTCGTCGCTACATCGACTTCCTCGCTGGCATAGCGGTTGTCTCCGTGGGGCACGCTAATCCAACGGTCGCGTCGGCGATTAATTCACAGGCCCTCACCCTTGTGCACGTTTCTAATCTTTTTGGGTCTCCTCCCATGCGTTCGCTCGCCGAGCGATTGAGGAGCTCAACAGGTGGATGGGGTAAGGTGTTCTTCTGTAACTCAGGCGCTGAAGCAAATGAGTGCGCTATCAAGCTGGCTCGCAAGGCGGGAGGTGGTAAGCGCTTTCGAATTCTGGCGGCTGATGGAGCGTTCCACGGTCGGACACTCGCTTCTTTAGCTGCGACGGGACAGCCGGAGAAATGGCGAGGATTTGAGCCCCTTCCAGAGGGCTTCTTGCATAGGCCGTTTAATGATCTCGGTGCCTTCGCGGAGGCGATTGATGAGAGCGTCGCCGCGATTATGGTCGAGCCGATTCAGGGTGAGCGGGGTGTTATCCCGGGCTCGCGGGGGTTCCTGCAAGGTCTTCGAGATCTGTGTGACCGAGCGTCGATCCCACTAATCTTTGATGAAGTTCAGACCGGAGTCGGTCGGACCGGCGAGTGGTGGGCGTTCCAACATTTCGGTATTAAGCCTGACATCTTCACATCAGCGAAGGGGATAGCTAATGGGCTACCCCTTGGTGCGTGTATCGCTAATGAGCCCTACGCGTCAGTGTTTAAGCCAGGGGATCACGGAACCACGTATGGAGGTGGAGCGGTCGTATGCGCGGCGGCGCTTGCGACCTTTGACGAGATCGAGCGTCGGGGTTTATTGTCCGAATCGAAAAGAAAGGGTGAGCTCCTTGCTGATCTCGTTGCGAGAGTTGATCAGGTCAGAGAGGTTCGAGGAGCTGGATTGATGCGAGGCATTGTGCTTGAGTCACCGATAGCCTTCGGAGTTGTCGCCGCCGCGCTTGAGCGAGGACTCGTAATTAACGCGACCTCTGAAACAGTGCTTCGATTTGTGCCACCTCTGATCATCTCAGATAACGCGATTAAAGAGGGCGTTAAGATATTGGAGGACGCTGTCGCGGCGGCCCGCACGAGCCCCGCGGCACATAGCGCGTCGATGACGGTCCAGCAGTCCTATTAAGTCGCCGAGGAGCGTCTTAATTTAAAGTGCTGAAAACGCGCAAGTTTTCTAAGGGCTGCTATCTTTACTAAGGATAGTAGACGTAGCACTCTGGGGTCTTGATATAAGGGAGAGGTGTTCCGGGTGAACTTTAATCAAATCGGAGAGAGGTCTCTACATACGGCTCGAAGTCGGCAGGAGAGTCTCCACACAGGCTACGCTTTACTTAATTCTCTTGAGGCTCACGCCGTTCGACTACCTTCCTTCGATGTGGTGAGTAGATGCGCGCTTGCGGTCGGACTCCTGAGCGGTGAGGTGTCGCTCGGGCAGGTCCAGCGGATCTCGCCAGATATCACGGCAACCGCTCAGACAACTCAACCCGCCCTCATCCAAAGCGAGCGATCGGTGTCCCCTTTTATCGAGCTCTCGGTCTCAGGATCAAGGGGTATACCCGTGGATGAGCAGTTACGCGTGTTGTTGGGAGCCGCCGATAGTGACCTATTGGTGAGCGATTGGCGCGGTCGGCGCGATCTGAGAAGCGCCATCTCGGGGACATCATCCCTCGCCTTATTCATCGAATCCAACAATAAGGAGCGGGGAGCCCAAAACGAGGATTTGAGGGAAGGTGGATACGAGTTGGCGGATGACCTCGTAGCGACCCTTAGCTGCGCGCAGCTCTTATGGAAGGCGAGGGGAGTGGGTCTTGACCTATCGAAACCCTCCCACCTCTGGAACGTGTGTCAGCCAGAAAAGGTGAGTCTGCTGTCTCAGGATGAGCTATCCCTCCTCGCTCGATTACGAGATGGATTTTTAAGAACACGCTCTGGTTCCCTGAGGATCGAGGGCGATGGTCGGTTGCGCGCGCACGACCCGTGCGATTTTGCCAGCCCAATTCGATGGGCGCTTGGGACGCCCTCACTCTCGGATTAGACGCGTGCGCGCGTCTAGGGAATGACTAGCTCTCCTGATCTCGTCTGAAGGAGTAGGGAAAGTTGGGGTGAGCATTCTCTCCCGCCTTGGCTGGGATAAGCGCTTGAAATCACATTGGTGCGCCATCTTCATGGGGTAAAACTTATCTATCTCCCAAGAATCTTAGCCCCCGTTCCTCTCCCAACCTCATATTTCAGCCGTTTCATGATGTTAGAGGTCTAGCGCGAGCTAGTGCCGCTAGTACCACGGACGGTTTTTAAGAAGTGTTGTTCAGTACAGGCAGTACATCAGAGATCATCACCACGCTCACTCCTTCTCCTAAGGAGGTGAACTCGTGGCGATAAGGCTCGGGTCAAACCCCCTCTCACTGGGACTCCAGTCTTCGTTAAACAAGGCGGATACCACTCTATCTAAAACCTCAGAGAGGCTCTCGTCAGGACTTAGAATTAACCGTGGGAGCGATGACGCGGCGGGACTCTCGATCTCTCAATCCCTAAACCTTAACGCCAAGGTGTACTCACAGGGGGTAAAAAACCTTAACGATGGACTCTCAGCCATAAACATAGCTGATGGAGCGATCGATGGCTTAAACACTATCCTCTCACGAATCGAAGAGATCGCGATGCAATCCGCTAACGGCACCTTTAGCGACACGCAGCGGAAGGTGATGCAGCAGGAGGTGACAGCGCTCCAAGCTGAGTGGAATAGGATCGTCGATACCACAACCTTTAATGGGCAGCAGCTCCTTACCGGGTCAACTACTCGGATGGTGCTTCAGGGTGGAACGCAG
>Ga0214921_10001721_pt1 | contig 36790 bp, 34 predicted proteins | sample LL1505_MetaG_FD_177992 | JGI IMG/M metagenome (GOLD analysis project Ga0214921, IMG submission 177992) | Freshwater microbial communities from Lake Lanier, Atlanta, Georgia, United States - LL-1505 | ecosystem: Environmental > Aquatic > Freshwater > Lake | place: USA: Georgia | collected... | reverse complement strand
ACCGCTATTGAAACTTATATTTAATAACTAATATGACACCAGCAACAGGAGCGACTATGGATTGGCAAACTTTATTTAATATAGCATTATCTATTCTCAGCTTCTTAGCTGCTTGGATTTTCAAAAGAAATTTTGAAATTATAGACAAACAAGGAGACAAAATTGGGGATCTTGAAAAGAAAATATACAGCATTGAGATCGCCCTTCCTAAAGAATACGTTAACAAGGAAGACCTTAACAAATTCTCAGAGCATATTAACGCTAGATTTGATAAATTAGAAGTTAAACTTGATAATATTATAGAGCGAAGCAAGTAGCTCTATTATGCTATTAAATATAGGTGGTCACGGGCTAGGAGATTGTTTCCTAGCCCTTCAAATTTCTTACCTCTTAAAAGAGAGGAACATCCCTCATGTTAATTGTATTTCAACAAGAGAGCAAGTTTTTAATCCACTAAAACACATAACTAATGGAGTTTTTGAATTAAACCACATTAGCGAAGACATCTCAAGCGATAATAAAATTGTTTTAAACCAAGAATTACAAAATCAATTAAAAACAAAATTTAACTGCTCAGAGATAACGTATAACGTTCCTGATTTACTATTTAAGCATCCGCTTGCTTTAAATTACGATAAATATTTATTAAATCCACAACTAATAAAAAAACAAAGAGTATTAGTTAGCTCAGTAAAAGAAAAAGAAAATATAATCTACTGTGGCTTGGCAACTTCTACAAATGGATACCTATATACTTTTTTAAAAGAACTTTTGATAGAACTGGCCGAGGCTCTTCCATCTTATACTATTTACTTTCCTAATATTAAGAAATGGGATAGAGAAGTGAACATGGGGTCATTTAACAATCTTCCAAGAAATGTGGTCATTGATGAAGATCCAAAATTTGAAAACTCTTTAGATATATTAAAAAAATCAAAGTATGGAATTTTTAGTTGCAACGGACCTAGCCATGTAGCTTATCATTTAGGAATTCCTAGATTAATTTTAGACCCTCAGTTCAACAAGTTGCCGTGGATAACAAGATGGAAAGAAGATTATGAAGAGTGCGTTCCTTTGAGTCTTGATTTTAAATTAATTAAAGAGATTGTATGCGCTAATATAAACACTCCACAGACTCTTTTGTTTGATAGAAAAATATTAGCTAATTTACTGATGAACAACCATAATAATTGGAGCAATCTTCTGTATTTTAAATTTGATTAATAAGAAACTAAATTAAATGAAAATCGCATTCATCATCGTTACTTTCAATAGGCCTAATATTGCTCAACTGAGTTTCAAGACTTTGTTTGGCAACACAAATGTCAAGCCAGATCATGTGACGATCATTGATGATAGCTCAGAGCTTGATTATAGGAAGTATCTTTTTGATTTTTGTAATCAAAATAGATTTAATTTTGTTTCTCATGGTAAAAATTTAGGCATCGGATTTTCTTTTGAGAAGGCGTATTCAACGATGAGAGAATATGAAGATGTCGATTTAGTGTGCTTTGTAGAATCAGATTATGTTTGGAGGAAAGGATGGCTTGAAGATGTCACCTCTGTCTTTGATTCTTCTCCATACACCATAGCAATTGCAGGTTGCAATCACCCAGACATGTATGATCGCGTTAAAACTCATACTGAGTTCCCAAAATTGATGATCGATCAGTTTGGGTATGATTTAAAATCTAGAGAAAATTTATACAACTCATTTTCTCTTCAAACTAAAACTGGACAAATCGAAGTACAAGGAGTGAGTAACTCTTGCGGATGTCAAATAGTGCATTTAAAACGATTAAAAGAAATATTTAGTCTTAATATTTTTAATGATCCAGTCTATAATTCTACAGAGAATTTGTATTGGAAATTTATGGAAAGAGCTTTTCATAAAAACAATACTGGAAACAGAAGATATGCTTCTGACGCTCATATGAGCGGGACACTTAGTATGTTTGCCGAAAAGTATATGCTTTATAAAGGAGTCGATATTTCTAAGAACTTTGGATTTTTAGATATTTGCGATTACTCTATATCTTCCCATATTTGTGGAGGAGGCATAAACGGAATGATCGTTCCAGAAGGCTCTACTTTTGTTGGAAGCCCAAAATTTAAAATAGAATATTTAGAAAAAAACCCAAGATATGAGCGATAAATTCGTAGACCAAAGAGGAATAATTGAAAAAATCTGCTCCAATGCAGATGTTTTAAAAATCACAAGCCTGAAAGGATCAAGGCGAGCAAACCACTATCATAAGGCGACTGGTCACTGGTGCCTTGTCACCGAAGGTTCTATTACATACTTTGAACGCCCTGTAGGCTCGAAAGACAAACCTCAAGTATCTAAATATCAGAAAGGAGACATCTTCTGGACTGGTCCCATGCTTGAACATCTAATGCTGTTTGAAGATCATAATTATAATGAATTTTTGTGTTTCTCTACTGGTGCTAGAAACCAAGGAGATTACGAAAACGATCTTATCAGGCTTGAATTTGAACTAGACAAACAATAATATGATTGGCAAAAATACTTCTTGCAGACTATGCTTAAGTAATGAAATAGAAAAGATCTTTAGCTTTGGAAAGACTCCGTTCGCTAACAGTTTTTTGAGAAAAGACCAATTGGGTCAAAAAGAAAAATCTGTTCCATTAAAAGTTTTCGAATGCAAAGAGTGTCTTTCTGTTCAGCTAAGAGATACTGTAGATCCCAAAATTTTATTTTCTAATTATCTGTACAGCAGTTCTGAAAGCGGAAGCCTCAAGAAGTATTTTGCTCAATATGTAGAAGCAATTAAAAACACCATAGATATATCAAGAGATCAATATGTCGTTGATATTGGATCTAATGATGGTATATTAATTCAAGAATTTTTAAATAGCAAAATTGAATGCGTTGGAGTTGAACCTGCTTCAAATCTTGCTGCGAAAGCAAACAAAAAGAATCTAAAAACATATAATGGATTCTTTAATAAAGATTTGGTTTCTGACATTATAAAAGATCATCAAAAGAAAGCGAAGATAATTTGCTGCAATAATTGTTTCGCTCATATAGATGACCTTCATTCCATATTAGAATCTGTATGTTCTTTGATGGATTCGAAAGGATTGTTTATCTTTGAAAACGCTTACTTATTGGACACTATTAATGGTGGGTATTTTGATCAAGTATACCATGAGCATATATACTACCATTCTTTAACTCCAATCAAAAAACTTTTACTCAAGTATGGATTAGAAATTATTAAAGTTGAAAAAACTTCTAATCAAGGAGGCACAATAAGATTTTATACTAAGTTTATTGACTCTAATGTAAAATTAAAGATAAACAAAAAACAAGAAAATTTAAATATTGAAGCTATTGCTCAAGAAGAGGTTTCTTTTTATTCAAACCCAAACAGATATTCTGCTTTAAACAAAACAATTAAACTTAAGAAAAAAGTCTTACAAAAAACAATAGCTGAAGCTCAGAAAAATAATAAAACAATTTCTGCTTATGGGTGCCCAGCTAAATTTACAACTTTTACCAAAGTCTTTGGGCTAGACGGTGATTGCATTAACTATGTAGTAGACGACTCTCCAACTAAGCAAGGACTATATGCTCCGGGGAACCATATTCCGATAGTATCAAAAGAGTATTTTACACAAAACCCAACCGATTATTGCGTCATAACAGCATGGAACTTTTCAGAGCTAATCATTAATAATAATAAACAATACAAAGGAAATTGGATAAACCCATTCTCAGCATGAATTTAGAAATAAACAACTACCCAGTAAATGAACTAAAAGAAATCTACGACAACTGCCCCGAAGAAAGCGCAGAGTTTGAAGGTAAAACCATTCTTGTCCTCGGAGGGTCAGGTTTCATAGGTAAGTCTATTAACTCCTATCTTTTATATCTAAATAAAAATGTCTTTACTAGACCATGTAAGATTATTTCTGTAGATAATTACGTTGGTAGATCTAAACCAGTTGAGTTTCAAGATGAAAACATCAAGTACATTGAACATGATCTTGTCCTTCCTATTGAAGACAAGCTGCCTCAAGGAGAGTTAAATTTCATTATTAATGCAAGCGGCAATGCCAGCCCATCAAGCTACGCTGTTCATAGCCTAGAGACGATTGACGTTTCTGTAAACGCAGTAAGAAATCTTTTGAGACTTGCGACCCTAAAAAATGCAAAAATATTAAACTTCTCTAGCTCTGAAGTCCTTGGTACGCCAGAAGATAAAGACGTTCCGACTAACGAAGAATACATCCCAAGAGTTCATACTATGAATCCCAGAGCATGTTATGATGTTGGCAAGATGATGATTGAGACTCTTAGTTGGATTTATAAAGAAAAGACCAAGACTCAAGTTAAAGTAGTTAGACTTTTTAACTGTATTGGGAGAATGAGGCAAGACGACTTTAGAGTGCTTCCTAATTTCTTATCTGCTTGTTATAAAAATGAAAAAATCAAAGTCTTTGCTCCCGGAGATCAGACAAGAACATTTAGTTATTATACGGATGTAATTGCTGGATGCATAAAGGTGCTAGTAAGGGGCGACAGTTTGCTTTATCACATTGGAAATCCATATAACGAAATTTCTATTAAAGATTTTGCGCTGCTCGTTCAAGACATTACTGGCAAGAGAGACCTTGTCGAGATTGTTGAAACTCCAATTACTTACATCCATGAACCAAAACGTAGATGCCCATCTATAGAAAAGGCTTCTAAAGAACTAGGCTACAATCCAAAAATAGATGTAAAAGAAATGGTCCAACGAGTTCATGAATGGGCCGTAGTTAATTATAAATACTAATGAGTACAGCGATAATAGGTTTAAAATTTGGTAAGAATTATATAAAAAATCTTAACAAGTTAAAAAAGCCTATTGCATTAGTATGTTCCAAAACTGAAGGTTCTTATTTAGCATTAGAAGAAAGGCCTGATTCTCCTCACGAATGGACAGACGAACCAAATGATTTATTTGAAAATTCAGAGATAAAAAACATAATAATAGCAAGTCCACCAAGCACTCATTTTGATTTTTGCAAAAAAGCATTATTAAATAATAAAAACATAATATGCGAAAAACCTCTTGTTTTTTCTTATGAAGAAGCCAAAGCTCTATTTAATATTTATGAAGGAAGAGGATTGACTTTCTACACAACTTATCAACACCTTTTCAATCCAGAGATTAATCAAATAAAAAAATATCTTCAACAAGAAAATAGAGACTTTGAAATTGACTGTTGCTTTTATAATAAAGGGCCATATAGAGATTATTCTAGTTGTTGGGATTATGGGCCTCATAAAATTTCTTTAATTCTCTATCTTTTAGAAGGAGCAAATATCAGCGATCTACAGTGGAGAAAGCTCGAAAATGGATTAACCGAATGCCTCTTTGAATTTGGCAGATCAAAAGCCAAAGCTTTATTTGGCAACTCAGCGCAAGACCGGAGACAAAGACTAGAGATAAAAGATGGAAATAATAAAAAAATCTTTTTTATAGAAGATTTTAATAAGTTTAATACTTTAAAAATAATGCTTGAGTCTTTTTTTGAATCTATAGAAAAGCGAATGCATGAAAACAATTTTGATATATCATTAAAAACCACAAAGATTTTAGAAACAATCAATAATGAACATTTTAGTCCTTACTGGATACGACACGAATAAGTCATTCAAAGAAATTGGTTTATTATCAGCGCATAATAAATATGAATATGCGATGAAAAATAATTATTCTTTTTTATGTCAAAGATCTTACGAAGGGTACAATAGGCCTATTTCATGGTTTAAAATAAAGCAGATTATAGATTTGCTAGATAATTATGATTGGATTTTTTGGACTGACGCAGATTCGGTAATAACTAATTTTAATATTAAAGTAGAAGACTTTATAGAGACAGCATGCGAAAGAAAAGAAACTCTTTTTGTTAGCCCTCAATCGACCCCTGTAGAAATAAAATTACCTGAACTTAAAGAGCAAAATTATATTATTGCTCAAGATAATTATTCTCCATGCATGGGAGAGTTTATTATCAGAAGCTGTGACTGGTCAAAAAATTTCTTTTCTCAAATTTATAAACAAATTCAGTTCATGGACGACCCTATTTGGGATAATAGGGGGCAAGATTTTTTAATGTTTAACGACTCAGAAATTCTTGAATATTGCAAATTTATTCCAAAAAAGAAAATAAACGCTTTCTATAAAACGTCTCAAGGAGAACCTCTTGATTGGGAGCATGGAGATTTTTTATGCCATTTTCCAGCCACAGAGCCAGAGAGAAGGCTAAGATACACGAAAGAGCTTTTAGAAAAAGTTATTAAATGAAAATTTGTCTATTTGATAAAGACCCAAGAAAAGATACAGATCCCTCTTATTTTACCAATATGGGCAGCTTTGCTATTGCTGCTCATGGGATAAACAAAGGACTAAAAGAAATAGGCTTTTATGCGCCGCCAGACGAAGCTGACTTTGTTGGAATTCTTGATGGATTAGATATGGGATTTAAGTATAAAAATAAAAGACCATTTATAATCAATGTATGGGATATGATAAATGTTTTGCCGAATGAACTTTATCATTCATATCAATATCATAAACCTATACTTTTTGGATTTTCTAATCAAATTACTAATTTATGGAAAAGATATGGGGTCGAATGTCAAACTGTAATGCCGGGATGCGACTCTGAATTTTATAGGCAAACGAAAGAGAAAAACTCAAAGTTTACTTTCCTTTTTAATTCTTTCAGCAATGTTAGATCTGGATTAGATTTGACACTAGAGGCATACATTAAAGCTTTTTCTGGAAGATCAGATGTGCAGTTGATTATAAAAAACACATCAGACTCTAACATACTTCAACAACACATCGAACAGCTTTCTCAAAAGAACCAAGTAAATATCATTTATAATAATACAAGAAGCTCGTTTGAGGCGATGAGAGACTTGTATTCGGAAAGCCATGCTCTCCTCATGGTAATGAGAATGTCTAGCTGGGGGCTAGCCGTCCATGAATCTATGTGTTGTAATTGCATTCCAATTGTAGGCAATTTTTGCCCATCAAACGAAATGCAAGCGCCGCTAATGATTAATCCGAAAAGAGAAATTTCTATTAAAGACAAGCTGCCAAGTTTAATTTCATTGGGATTGACTAATTGTTATGGGTCTTTTTCTTTTGCAGAAGATCCTAGATATTATGATTTTGACACAGATGAATACGCCAAGCATTTAATTTATATAAAAGAAAACTGGCAGTCACTATCTTCTGCTAGCCACAAAAAAATAGTTGAAGATAATTGGACATGGAAAAAATCAGCAGAGGCTCTTGCTAATCATTTAAAGAAATATGAATAATTTAAAATTTAAAGTAGTAGGAGACCGGAATAATCAAAGCAGATTCAGCAGTAGAATTATTACTGAGTCTTTAAATGAAGCTGCCAAGTCTTTAGGGATGTATTCTGATGATTCTTTAACGATAGTTTATGATGGATGCTGTAATCATCATGGATATAATCCAAATGCAATCATATGCACTTATGAAATAACATTTCCAAGCATCTTGATTCAAAATGCAAACGGCAAACCTATTCTAGGAGTAAGTAGGGATAATTTAAATTTTATTACTAAAGGTGGGTACAGTCCAGAAAAAGCTGGATATTTCCCTCTAGGAGTAGACTCAAAACTCTATCCTAAAGTAGAAAAAGTAAAAAACCTTTCTCAATTTACCGTTGGAGTCTACACCGAATCTCTAATACGAGGTGGTGTTGAGCTTTGTCTTCAATCTTTTGCCAAGGCTTTTTCTGGAGATGCAGATTGTAAATTATTAATCAAAGACAGAAATGGAAGCGAAAAATTTCATCAGTTTGTCACTCATTTCGCTGAAAAAAATAATATCTTAGTTGAATATCAAAATTTACATTTTAGTAATATTTCTGAAATTACAGATTGGTTTAGCGGAGTAGATTGCCATCTTTATATGAACAGGTCTAGTACTTGGGCTATGCCGCCACTTGAGTCTATGACTATGGGAGTTCCAACATTAGCTGTAGCGTACTCAGGTCCAAGAGAATATATTTTTAATGAAGAGACGGGAATAGAAATACCATTTTCAGAAGAAAGCATTACTGTGGACTTTCCTGCATTAGCAGAAATAGGGTGCAGAAACTTTTTCTTTTTAAATGGATACTCATCTCAACCTACTTGGGCGGTTGGGAACACTGAGAAAGCAGCAGAAAAACTTATAAAATTAAAGAACGATAAGAATCTAAGTAACAAAATATCTGCTCAAGGAAGAGAATATGCTATTAAAAATCTTTCTTGGCAAAATAGCGCATTGAAACTTCAAGAGCAACTAGCTAGGTGGCATAAATGAAAATACTATATATAGATTTAAATGATGATGCTTTAATAGAAGATTATTCTTCTAACCCAAATAAATATGGAGGAGGAAGAGTTTTCGCAAGTGCGGCACTTCAAAAAGATGCTAATTTTTTTATTGCAGCAGGAGAAAAATGCTTTAGTAATATTATAGATAAGAACAATTGCATAATCACATCTGAAAAACAAAGAGCAGATATTGTTTCTGGGAAAAAATTAAAAGACATTATTCCACAGTCAGAAAGCTTTGATATTTTTGTCTATCATCGATTTGACACATATCTTAACTTAGAAGGACTAAAAGGAAAGCAGTGTTGTTGGGCCGTAGGAAGAGACGAAACGATAAACCCAAAAATTGAAAACCTTTTGCTTTATGATAGAAAAAATCAAAACAGCAAAGTCTCAAATGGGACAAAAATTTATGATGTAACCATAGGAGCAGAGATACCGGTTTTTCAAGAGTTCAAAAAAGAGAATTTTATTTTTCAATGTACTAGACACGAAAGCATTTTTGGGAGCATCCAAGTGGCGCAATTGTGCCGCAAATATTCTATTCCTTTAATATTCGCAGGTCCAATTCAAGCTGGATACCCTCTGATGGATTATGTGGATGGCGATTTAATAAAGTATATTGGAATAATTTCTAATTCTGAAAAGTCTAATTACTATAAGAAAGCCCTGCTGACTACCTATCTGCATTTTTGGCAAACCCCTTTTAATATTAGCGCAATTGAATCTTTAAGTTATGGCACTCCTATTATGGCTACAGCAAATGGATTTTGGCCTAAGCTAATTAAAAATAAGATAAATGGATATATCATAGCTACAGAAGAAGATTTTGTGAATTCAATAAACGATTGTTTAAACATTAAGCAGATAGACTGCTATAATTCTTCATCGGAATACTCTTCAGAGAAAATGGTCTCTTCTTTTTATTTAGCATTTAATAATATTTTATACAACCCATAAGATGAAAATAAATACATATCAGGATATTCAAGGATGGTTTGATTTTGAAAATATCTACGACTTTGCTGTTAAGAACTTTAATAATTGCAACTTCCTAGAAATAGGAGCTTGGGCTGGTAAATCGACAGCCTACATGGCTCAACTAATTAAGAGCCAAAACAAAAACATAAAATTCTATACAGTAGACACCTTTTTGGGAGAACCCACATGCCAGTTTCATTTAGATAAAGTCGAACAATTAGGAGGAACAGTTTTTAATGAATTTTGGAGTAATATGTCTGACCTAGGATTATGTTCTTACGTCCATCCAATCATATCCACCTCTCACAACTGTATAGAGAAGACAAGAGATAAAGAGTTCGCTTTTATTTTTATTGATGGAGCGCACGACTATGATTCAGTAATGAGAGATTTAAAATACACTTATGATCACGTTTTGCAAAATGGCCTAATAGGAGGACACGATTATAACTCTCAATGTAAACTTGCAGTTGATACTTTTTTCTCCGAAAAAGGCAAAAAAGTAAATCAATATGGAGCTTCATGGTTAATACAAAAAACGTGAAAAAAACAGCTTCTATTTCAAAACCAAAAATATTAATCACTGGTGCATCAGGCTATATTGGCTGTGAGCTTGGATTTTTATTAAATTCTAATATCTATGATTTAACATTTGTAGATTTTAATTTTTCGCCCGGAATAGAGAGTCAGTTTAAACAGAAACAAAACCGAGTATTAAATGAAAACTTTTTTAACATTAATATCTCTAAATATGATTTAATTGTCCATCTTGCCTATGTCACTGACGTTACAAGAATTAAACAAGACAAGCTGATTAACCACAGCCTTAATAATGAAAAAGTAAACGTAGATGGAGTTAAGTATATTCTTGAAAATGCGAATAGTGATTGTAAAATAATTTACCCTTCGACCCATGTAGTCTTTGAAGGGCTTGAAAGAGAAAACACCAGTATCCCTATAATACATGAAAACATAAAGCCAATTGCAAAAAGTATTTATTCAAAGCAAAAAATTCAAAACGAAATAGATATTACAAACAGCAATAAAAATTATATTCTTTTTAGACTTGGATCTGTTTACGGATTAAATAGCAGTATCAATACAAAGATCCTCGTTAATTTATTTTCTTTCAATGCGGCGAAAGGAAACGCCTTAAAACTGTTCTCTGGAGGGGTAAACTATAAACCTACGGTTTGCGTTAAGGATGTGGCAAGAGCTATTCAGTTTATGATTGAAGATCACTTCACAAAAGGAAAGCTTAATCAACAAACATATAATCTGTCAAACAGAAGTTTGACAATAGAACAAATTGCAAGAATTTGCAAAAAATATATTCCTTCATTGCAAATTATAAATACAAATGATCCTATTCCTAATTTAGGATATGTTCTTAATGATGAAAAGATAATTGATACCGGATTCTCATACAGAGAAAATATAGAAAGTCATATTTTAGAAATGATTAATTATTGGAAAACCTATGAAGCATAACTGTTACGACCATCTTAAAAAAGAAATTTCGTTTTTAATTGTAGATTATAATCGCCCACAAGAATCTCAATTATTGTTAGAGTCTATACAAAAACATATAAAGTTTGATAACTACGAAGTAATCTTCTTTTCAAATGGAGGAATGCAAGATTATGTGATTGATTTTTATAAAAGAGGATTAATAAATCGACTCATACTTAATAAAAAAAATGATGGAATCGGTTTGGCTCAACCTCGTTTAATAGAATTTTGCCAGACTGATTATTTTATTAACGCACAATGCGACAGGTTCATTGCAAGAGATTTCGGCCTAGAAGAGCTAAACGCGATGAAAAAAGCATTTGAAGTTAATAAAAAATTAGCAGCTATTGATTTCACTTTTAATCAAGGATTTTCTGAAAACGCTTATATGATGGCGACCAATTTTGCTTGTCAAGTCCCTAATCATAAAGGCGGCGGTCCCGGACCATTCTATTTTCTTGGAGAGGGGTCTGAAACGACAACATATGAATGGATTGTTAAAAATAAATTAGAAGTCCAATCTTGGCCCTATTTATTGTTTAAAGACTCAGGCATGTATGCGATTCAAGAACTGCCATGCGGAGGAGTATTTAAAAAAAGAACAGATACTCAACAGTTAACAGTTATAAAAAAACCTATCAAAAAATACAACGATGTTCCCGGATTACGGATATCTGATGAAGAGTGGGAACAAATTTTAAATGGAACTTATATTAACGGGACGATTCTTGAAAGTCATAAAAAAGATGTATTCTTCTTGTTCTCTAAGGAGCTAGACCCAATAAACTAATCATGTTAAAAATAGGTGTTGTTGGCGTAGGATATCAATGCGACCATTTAAATGAAATACTTGAACCTTGGATAAAATTAAAAAAACTATATCCAAATGAAATTATTATATCTATATCAACCGCTTTATTTAAAGAACAGTGGGATTTAGGGAAGATTTATTCCAATAATAAGATGGAAGAAGAGGTCAATGCTTTTTTAGCAAATAAAGAAATTGATTACTTTAATATAATTAAAGATCCTATCTTAGATTTTCAATCTAGGAATTATTGTTGGCAAAATTTAAAAAACCATGATTTAGACTTGGTATGGCAATTAGATATATTTGATGAATACTATTCTTTTGACGAAATAGTTAAAACAATAAACTGGATCATTGAAGAAAATCTATACGAAACTTATCATGTTAATTTTAAAAACTATATAGGAGTCAATAAAGACAGGTTTGTATTAGACTTTGCTCCAGCAAGAATAAACTGGGTAAATAAAAACAATGGTATTAAAGACTGGTATTGGGACAATTGGTTAGAATATAATAATGGTAAAAAAAGTGAATCTAGTTCTAGACGAATTATCCCCAAAATGATTTGCAATCCAAAGCACTTATCATGGGTTGGAAGCAAAGAGTTCTTAATTAATAAAATCAAATACCAACACAAAGCAATAGGATGCTGCTCTTATAGCTGGAATGATGAGAAGCAAGATTTAGATTTTGATTATAATTATTACAGAAAATTTAATATATTAATACCAGAAACACACAAAGCATGAAAAACAAAATTTGGCTTGCAGGACAGGTTGGAGGAAGCGGAGAGTTTGAAAATATAAAGAAATTACTATCATTCAAAGACTATTTTGAAGGAGTCTGTTTCTGCGTTAACTATCAAAAAGAAGATTTTTCTGATGATGACGGGACATACAAGCTCTTACTAGAAAACAAAAAAAATGGCAGAATATTAAGATCCAATTGGGTAAACATAAACTCCCTTGGAATGACTATGGCTATCCAATCTGGACCAATTAAGTTTGGAGATTGGGTATTTTTATTGGACTCGCAAGAAGAGCCGAAAAAAGAATTCTTGGATAGCCTTCAAGAAAACATCGTCCAATGGGAGGCCAAAGGGTATGAAGCAGCATCATGGGGAAGACCTTATTTATTTAAGTTCTATCCTGATATGACTTTCCAACCAACCTCAGTTCACACAACGGTTCACCCAATTAGAACAAACTCTGTTGACTTGAGAGACGAGAGTAAAGTCGTTTATGATGAAAAAGGAGTGCATTTTGCAAATTTTATTTACAACAAAAAGAAGTTTCCCAATTCAATGTTGCTTCATGGTGTAAAATACTGCCTTTGGAACGTATCAAATCAAATGAATATGTTCTACTCAAATCCAGAAGAGTTTCAAGAGCATGAAAATCAGAGGATTCGCTTCACCCTGTATCTAGACAAGCTGGGATTTGAAAGATCTCTGGATGGGCTTGCTAAATTTATAAGATCAGAATATTTTGTAAACGTAATAGATTATTTCGAATGGGAGTTTGTTTTTAAAGATTTTTATAGATATTCTTTGTTAAATCATAATCTCAATGATATTATAAATACTAGGAAAACTTGGAGTTTGAAAGAGTATCTAACAAAATGAAATCAAGCTGGCCTTTAAATGTTTCTAATTTTAATTTACTAGATAGGCTAAAAATAGCTCTCTTTGTTTTAAATTCAAAAAATTTTTGGACGATGAACAAAAAAGTCCAAGAGTTTGAAATTAAAATGGCTGCATTTGCAGACGTTAAGCATGCAATTTTTGTAGCAAATGGATCTGTCGCTAATACTTTAATAGCGATGAATCTTAAAGACAATTACAAAGGCAAGAAGACTATCATCTTCCCTTCTACAACATGGGTAACGTCAGTCTCTCCATTCATTAGAGAAGGTTTTAAGCCAAAGTTTATTGATATTAGTCTAAATGATTTTTGCCTTGATTTAGACAAAACAGAGGAATACCTTAAAAGATATCATAAAAATGTATGTTGCATTTTCATAACTTCTTTATTAGGCTTTGTCCCTGATATAAATAGGCTAAAAGAAATAACTGCCAAATACAATGTAAAGATAATGATGGACAATTGTGAGAATACTTTTGGACAATATGGAGGCAAGAACATCTCGTCTTTCTTTACTTCTACTACTAGCACTTATTTTGGACACCAACTCCAGAGCGTAGAAGGAGGATTTGTTTTCACGAACGATGACAGCGAACGAGACTATTTTTTAATGGCTAGGAATCACGGGATGACTCGTTCTTTAGTTAACAATAGTAAATATTTAAACCCACAAGTTGACTCTAAATTTGATTTTTATCTTTTGGGAAATAATTTTAGAAATTCAGATATCCATGCGTTTATAGGCTTATTGGATTTTAATAGAGTCAAAGAATACATATCAAATAGGAAAAAACTATATTCTTTGTTCGCCAATACTCTTGATGCAGAAAAATACATAATCGCAAAAGAATCAGACGAAAGAACCCATATAGCCTTTTGTCTTCCAATTGTATTTAAAAACTCAAATCCTGAGAAACTAAAAAAAGCACTTCAATACTGCAATGATAATAAGATAGAAACCAGACCAATCATCTCTGGAAATCTATTAAGACAAACATGCTTTAGTAAATATGAAGATTACAAAGCTTATGAAAATAGCGAATTTATCCATCAGAACGGATTCTATATTGGATTGCATAATAAACTATCTGAAGATCAAATAGAAACAGTAACTAGTTATTTAAACGAACTCTAAAATGAAAAATATAGCTATCATTGGAAATGGATATGTTGGCAAAGCTGTTACTTCCTTTTTTAAGGAAAGGCACAACATTTACATTTATGACCCAGCTTACGAGAACAGCGCCTCAAAAGAAAAAATAAATTCAGAGTGTGAATATGCTTTTATTTGCGTACCGACACAACCAAGAGAAGACGGGTCTTGTGACACTTCTTTGGTCGAAGAAGCTTCGTCTTGGATCAGCGTAAAAAACATAATTATAAAATCCACTGTTGAACCGGGAACTACAGAGGCGCTCTGCAAAAAATACAACAAGAAAATTATTTTCTCGCCAGAGTTCGCTGGAGAAAACAAATACTGGTCGCCATATAAGTTCATGACCGACATGAAAGAGTGCCCTTATTATATTTTTGGTGGCGATGAAGATATTTGTGAGAATGTAATCAATTTATATCAAGAGATCGCTGGACCCGATAAGTCATATAGGAAAACAAAAAGCAGGGTTGCAGAGACTGTGAAATATTTGAAGAATTCTTTTTACTCTGTTAAGGTTGCATTTTGTAATGAAGTTTTTGATTTGTGCAAATCTACAGACATATCATATACAGAAGTTAGAGACCTTTGGCTTCTAGACCCAAGAATGAATAAGTCTTTTACATCCGTTTTCCCAGACAATCGTGGATTTGGTGGCAAATGCTTTCCAAAAGATAGTAAAGCTTTCGTTAAATACGGTAAAGACAATAATGTAAACCTCTCTATCCTTAATCAAGCTATTGAATCTAATAATCAAATAAGGAATAAATAAAATGAAAAACGTAATAATTACAGGCATTTCTGGGCAAGATGGATCTTATATGGTTGATTACTTGCTCCAGAATACTAATTATAATATTTTTGGCGCAGTCAGGAGACTCTCAAAACCGAATTATTCTAATTTTTCTAATCACTTAGACAACAAAAGGTTTAAAGTCGTCACCATTGATCTTTCCGACTCTCAATCTATCGATAACGTAGTAAGAGAAATTAATCCTGATTATTTTATTAATTTTGCTGCCCAGTCTTTCGTGGGCTCAAGCTGGCAAATTCCTGAACAAACATTTGACGCTGGCGCTATGGGTGTGCTAAGATGTCTTGAATCCGTGCGTAAACATTCTCCAAAATGTCGATTTTATAACGCTGGAAGCTCCGAAGAGTTTGGAGACGTAAAATACTTTCCTCAAGACGAAAAACACTTATTATCCCCAAGGTCTCCATATGGAGCCGCAAAGTGCGCTGCAAGACACATAGTGAAAGTGTATCGTGAGTCTTATAATCTTTTTGCAATTCAAGGGTATCTTTTTAATCATGAATCTCCAAGGAGAGGAGAAGAGTTTGTGACTCGAAAAATTACAAAAGGAGCAGTTAGAATTTTTAAAGCTATTAAGGACGAGCAGTCTTTTGAACCAATTTATCTAGGGAACATTGATGCAAAGAGGGATTGGAGCCATGCTATTGACTTTGTAGATGGTATATGGAAAATGGTAAATCAAGAGAACCCAAATGAATATGTACTCTCTAGTAATGAAACTCATACTATTAGAGAATTTATTGAACTAGCATTTAAGGAACTTGGGATAGAGGGATTTTGGCACGGTCAAGGCACGAACGAAGAATTCTCCATCTCAACTGAATATGCCATCAAGAACGAAGTCAACTCCTCTGTTCTGGTTAAAATTGATCCAAAATTCTTTCGCCCAGCAGAGGTAGAGCTTTTACTTGGAGACTCTTCCAAAGCTCGCCAAGAATTAGGATGGAGCCCAAAATGGTCATTTCGCCAATTAGTAAAAGATATGGTCACTTCTGATTTAAACTCTTAAGATGGCAAACTGCAAAGAAATCGTTTTAAAATTCGTAAAAGAAGGGCACATAGTTTGGTCAAGGGATATGAAAGCCGCAGTGAGGCTTTTGAAAAAGTTCCCTGATAAAGACTTTTGGGATTGGGTTGAGCCTTATCCTTTGGTGCCTAACCTACATTTTTTGCAATCTCCAGACAGTATTGGAATACTAAATGATAGGTACAGGCTATTTCTCCAGCAAAAGCACCTCAAGCAATCGAAAGAAAAGCTCAAAGAAAGCTTTGACTCAAAGGTTGCAACCAGCTATAATCAAGAGGACACCAAAGTGGGCGAAGACATCCCCATCGTCAAAAAGCCCAGAACTTTAAAAGAATTTCTTAATTATGGCAAAGCCTCCGAAACAACAGCAACCTGAAGAAAAAAACTCAAGCATTGGAGCTTCAAGTAGACTCCAATCCATTCTTAACCATAAAGATCACAAAGATGATCACTTTAATTTTGAAGAAGCAGTGACTTGGAAGATCTCTACTGGGAGCTTGCTTTTAGATGCTGCGGTAGGTGGAGGCATCACTCCTTCCCTTATCCGCCTTTGTGGACCAAACAACGAAGGCAAAACGCCTCAAGCAATAGAAATTTGCAGAAATTTTCTTTTAGAAATTCCAAAAAGCAGAGTAGTCTGGGTCTTGGCAGAGGGTCGTCTCTCTAAGGAAAACAGAGAACGCTGCGGAATGAAGTTCGTCACTGATGCTTCAGAATGGACTGACGGCTCAGTGTTTATCCTTGAATCTAATGTTTATGATTTGGTAATTGACGTTATTAAAGATCTTGTCCTTAATAATGAAGAAGATCATCGTTATTGTTTCGTTATCGACTCTATGGATGGTCTCATCTTAAAGAGAGACAAGGATACAAGTCCAGCAGACGCAAGCAAGGTCGCTGGGACTCAAGTAATTAGCAAGAAGCTCCTACAATCACTAAGTATTGGGATGTTTAAGCATGGTCATTTAATGATTGCAGTTAGTCAGATCACTTCTGAAATTAAGATTGATCCCTATGCTAAAAATGCTCCAAGAGGGGGGATGTTCAGCGGCGGAAATGCGTTGTTGCATTGGGCTGACTTTATCCTAGAGTACAGCACGACAGCAATGGGAGACTATATCCTTGACAATCCAGCAGGGAAAATGAATGATGGCAAGACTAAATCGATTGGTAAGTACTCCAAAGTAATGATCCAAAAGTCTACCAGTGAAGCGACTCGCAAAAATATCATTCAATATCCTATCAAATTTGGAAAAAAGCCTTCTGGCATCTGGGTTGAATATGAGATCCTTGATTGCTTGCTGATGTGGGATCTTGTGGTCGCAAAGGGAGCTTGGATTACTGTGGATGATTCTTTAGTCGAAGAGCTTAAGAGCGTTGGAATTGAAATGCCCAAGCAGCATCAAGGGAGAGAAAACTTCAGAAAATGGCTTGAAGAAAACGAACAAGCTACCAAGTATCTCTTTGGCAAGCTAAAAGCCGTTCAATCAAAATGAAACTGTATTCTGTAACCGGCAGAATAATTAACAAAAATGTTTCTGAATTTTTAATAGATTGGGACAAGCAATCTCGGTCTAAGATTCAGTTTCAGGTTAAACAGTTTCTAAAACCATTTTGGAAAACTCACGTTTGTTACGAAGAGTTCCCGGTCTTTGGCAGTAGAATGAAGGTTGACTTTATTAATGCCTCTCGCAAAATAGCGATAGAAGTTAATGGAGATCAGCATTCTTCTTTTAATAAATTCTTTCATAATAATTCTAGATTGAATTATCTCAACTCTATAAAAAGAGACTATAAGAAATCTGTGTGGTTAGAGAAGAATGGTTTTCAACTATTAGAGTTAGAGACATCTGACTTAAATAAGTTAAGCTACGATTATATAAATCATACATTCAAGATATCGCTGGTGTAATATAAGCTGTGGCAAAAAATAAAGAATTCCAGTTCCCAGATAGTATTCTATCTCAAATAGATGAATGCTCTCAAGGAGGGTTTTTATTATTCACCTTTGATAAAAAAGGAATGCCAGAAGTGAGATCTAAATTCGATAATGCACAGAACGCAATGGCTATGCATTATTATATTAATAATTGGCTTAGTGCAGTTGAGCAAATCAATTTAGAAAACACAATTCATAACATTATCGCTGCTGATCAAGAAGATGACGATGATAATGAAGACGGTCCTGCTAGTAAGTAACTCTTTTTTTGGTTAAATGAAACTCTCCTCTATTAAAGTAGAGCAATCCTTGCTTGGTGCGCTCATTAAAAACTCAGAATCATTTTATGATATAGACCACTTTATATCAGAGATTGATTTTACAAACGATGTAAACGGAACAATATATTCGATAATTCGTCAGATATGCAATGCTAAAGAAAAAATAGATAAAGTTATTCTGGCTCAGAAAATTCAGAATCTTGGCATTTCTTTCCAAGAAGATCTTGACATATACGATTATATCGATTGTCTTTCTTTAACGGTTTCAAATAAAGATTCTGCTATTAAATATGCTCAAGAGTTAAAACAGTTTTCTGTTCGTCGAGATATAAAAGGAATGGCGCAAAGGATAATAGAAACCGTTTCTACTAATCCTGAGAAAAATGCCAGTCAAATCATAGCTGAAGTAGACTCTATATATGGCGAAAAGATTAATTCTTTTGATGCTACTGAAGAGATTAGAAATATCTTTGAGGACATAGAAGCATTCATAGAAGAAAAAGGTAATAATCCTCAAGAAGAATCAGGCATAGAGTCGCACTATCCAGAGTTCGCAAGGCTTTATGGAGGCCTGAGAAACGGAAATGTTTATGCAATCGTAAGTCGTCCCGGTCAAGGCAAAAGCTCGTTCTTGGTTGAGATGTCTCTTGGAGCTTATTTAAAGAATAAAAAGGTTAGTGTCCTTTACCTTGATACGGAAATGTTTTCACAAGATGTGAAGCTTCGTATTGCGGCAGCGAAAACCGGAGTGCCTTTCTGGCATATTGATACGGGAAACTGGCGTAAAGACCCTGAGATGGTATTCAAAATCAGGGCTTTCTTGAAAGAGTTTAGCAAATATAACTATACTCATCATTGTGTTGGGAATAAAGGAATTGATGAGATTGTTTCTTTTATCCGTAGGTGGTATTATAGCAAGGTTGGAAGAGGCAATCCTGCCCTTATTTGCTATGATTACGTTAAGCTCACCGGAGAAAAAGTAGGCCAAAATTGGGCAGAACATCAAGCTATTGGTGAAAAGATTGATAAGCTTAAAAAGATTTCAGAAGAAATCAATGCCCCCCTATTCACTGCAATGCAAATGAATAGATCTGGTGAAAATTTCAATAGAAATGCTGGAGATGTAACCGATGATAGCTCCGCAATCGCCCTGTCTGATCGGCTTCAATGGTTCGCCAGCTATGTTGCAATTTTCCGAAGAAAAACTCTTGACGAAATAGAGCGCGATACGCCAGACTTCGGCACACATAAACTGATAACTTTAAAGAGCCGTTTCCAAGGCAAAGATGCTGCTGGACATCAGGATCTTATGAGAAGGAGAAATGATCATGGCGATGAAAAATATGTTCAAAACTTTGTCAACTTTCAGATTAATAATTTCAGCGTAGAAGAGAGAGGTTCCTTGGCTAATATTATTGAGAGAGAGCGTCAGACATTTTCACTGAGTGACGCTAATCCCAATGATGGCACTTTATTATGAGCGATATAAAAGAAATACTTAACAACATCGGTTATCAAAACCTTAAAGATTTTGGCAGTTGGTATAGAACTCGTCCAATTTATAGAAGCTCTGATAACGATACCGTCTTAGCTATAAATAAAAATACTGGTTATTGGTATGACTACAAATTATGCAAAGGGGGTAGGTTAAGTGAATTAGTTCAAATCACGCTTAATCTAAACGATCTATCTTATGCAGATAAGATGCTTGCTGAGAAGTTTAATTTCACAGGAGTCGTATCTAATCCAGACAAAACGATTATCAGTCAAGTAAAGATTTATAATGAGTCAATGCTCGACGGTCTTGTAAAAGATCACTCTTATTGGTTCAAAAGAGGAATCAAAGAAGAAACCATAGCCGAGTTCAAAGGAGGGACAGCCAAGAAAGGAAACATGATTAACCGTTATGTTTTTCCTATCTACAATCCTTCTGGCAAAATTGTAGGGTTTAGCGGCAGATCGCTTATCGATTCAAATAGATCTGACTTCATAAAATGGAAACATCTTGGAGCAAAAAAAGAGTGGGTTTACCCAGCGCTCTTTGGTAAGAATTCTATCTCTGAAAGCAAGACGATATTTCTAATTGAAAGCATTGGAGACATGCTCGCTTTATGGCAAGCTGGTTACAAGAATGTTATTGTCACTTTTGGATTGGCAATCTCTCCCAAAATAACAAAATTTCTTTTAGAGAACTCTATTCAGCAAGTGGTCGTCGCATTTAATAATGATTCTTTTAATAATTCTGCTGGTAACGAAGCTGCGAAAAAAGCTCGGTCCAAACTATTAATGTTCTTTGACGAAAACCAAGTGAAGATAAAGCTCCCTACTAAAAAAGACTTTGGATTAATGAGCAAAAATGAGATAGACTTATATATGAAGGAATTCAATGGATAAGAAAGAAGTCTACCTGTCTGCATCTAGAATTAAGGCTCTTGAAACTTGTTCATGGTCTTATTATTGTAAGTATCATTTAAACATTCCCGAGAAGTCTAATTCAGGAGCGAAGCGCGGTACAATTTGCCACTTAGTATTTGAGTTGCTTCTTAATCCTCGCCATAAGGGGCTTTATGAGGAAATCATTGCCTCTGGTGATCCTCTCTCTTGCCCTCCAGTAGGCAGGTTAGTAATAAAACACGCTACGAGAGAAGGAATTAATAATCTTGAAGACATAGCATTAATCAATAAAATGATTCTTGTCGGTCTTAAGAGCGACTTCTTTCCAAAAGGCGGCGATATTCAAAACCCAGAGTTCGAATTCAAAATCGAAAGAGACGGCTATAAGGCCAGAGGATTCATCGATCTTCCAATCCTTTATAAGGAAGAGAAGAAGAGTAAGATTAGAGATTACAAGTCTAGCAAAGCAAAATTCAAGGGAGAAGAGTTGACGGCCAATGTACAGGCGATGCTATACTCTATTGCTTCTAAAATTTATTGGCCCGAGTACGAGCCAGAAGTAGAATTTATATTTCTCAGATTTCCTAAAGCACCAGTGCAGCCGGTAAAATTTACAGATGATGAATTGTCAGGATTTGAGGTTTACCTTAAGCATGTTTACGGTAAAGTCAGCAACTTCTCTGAGCAAGATGCAAAACAAAACTTTGCCGCAGATGACGTAAAGAGTAGATGGCTATGTCAGGCAGGAGCTACTTGGGTTTGTCCCTTTAAGAATGAGATGTGGTTTTATTCTATTTACGACAAGAACGACAAATTTGTAAAAAGCTTTTTCACAGCAGAAGAAGCAAAAGCAGCAAAGAAAGACGACTCTCAAGTTATCAAAAAATTTAAGTATGAAGGTTGCCCCAGATGGAAATAACTCTTATTTATGAAAATATTACCTCTTTTTAAAAGCCATTATAGTATCGGTAAGTCGATATTAACCCTAGATAAAGCCGGATCTTCTTCTAAAGAAGGCTCCTCTTCTATCGTAGACATCGTTAAAGAAAATAAACTGGATCAAGTTTTCCTTGTAGAGGAGAATATGAGTTCTTTTCTTGACGCTTTTAAAAACTTTAATTCTATTAAGGTTCCATTCTATTACGGACTTAGATTAGAGCTATGCCCTGATATCAATGAAAAGACTGACGAGTCTTTGAAAAAGTCCAGCAAAATTATCATCTTCGCTAAAAATGGCAATGGATACAAGAAACTCATTAAGATATTCAGTATCGCCGCGACAGATGGTTTTTATTATACACCAAGAATAGACGAAAAGACCTTGACACAAGAGTGGGATGAAGCTAGCCTAAAATTATGCGTCCCATTCTATGACTCTTTTTTATTCAAAAATACAATGTCTTACTCTTTGTGCTGCCCAGAGTTAAAGTTCACAAAACCCACTTTTTTTACTGAAGACAATAATCTGCCATTTGATCAGATAGTAAGGCAAAAAGTAATCAAATTCTGCGCTGATCAATATGAGACAGTCGCCAGCAAGAGTATTTATTATGAGACAAGAGAAGACTTTAAAGCCTACATGACTTTTAGATGCATTAATAACAGGACTACCCTTAACAAGCCGAATTTAGAACACATGTGCAGCGCTGAATTTAGTTTCGAAAGCTGGAAGGAGGTTAATTCTATATGATGGAAAACCTTCTTCGTTACGATAAAGATAAAGTCTATACTTTTATAGACTTAGAAACAGAGAATTTATGCCTTAGCTTTATAAATAATCGCCCTTGGCAATGTGGCATGATCAAAGTTAAAGGAAATGAGGTCTTAGAAACTTCTGATATTTATATTAAATGGGATAAGCCTATTAATGTCAGCAAAGAAGCTGCCCAAATTACTCGCTTCGATCAGTACAAATATAATAAAATTGCTATACATTCTAGCGAAGCTATTAAAACTATAGTACAGTGGTTAGAAAATTGTGATTATATAATCGGACACAATATCCTAAACTTCGATATGTATCTCATTAAAGATTATTACGAAATGTATGGGAAAGAATGGAAGCACTTAGTGAGTAAAGTTATAGATACTAATTGTCTAGCGAAGGGAGTTAAATATGAAATCCCTTACTCTCAAGAAATGAGCTTAATTGAGTACCAGTATAGAGTACTGAATGAAAGAAGAAAAGGAGTGAAAACTAACCTTACAAGCCTTGGAAAAGAATATAGCATAGAACACGATTACGAGACTCTTCACGACGCACTTAACGATTTACATTTAAACATTAAAGTATGGAACAGACTGAAATTCCAAATCGCAGTATGAACTTTTCAAAAGACTTTCAAAAATACGAACTTGGCCTTCACGGACTTAGAATGCCTGTCTTTGAAATTGACCAAAGACACAAGACTAGACTTAAATTAGTTGCTGAGACTTCTAATTACGACTTTTTAAGGAGCCTAGCCAGAGAGGGGTTTCATAAGCTTAATCTTGAAAAAGGGAGCGCACTTTACAAGAGGTACATTGATCGCGTTAATTATGAATTACAAATTCTTCAAGAGCTAGAATTCATTGATTATATTATTCTTATTTGGGATGTCATTAATTATTGTAGAGAGACGAGCATTCCAACTGGGCCGGGAAGAGGATCTTGCGCTGGCTCTCTACTATTATTCCTCATTGATGTAACCAAAATTGACCCGATTAAATATGAACTATTTTTTGAGCGATTCATTTCTAAAGCCAGAGCAAAGAAAACTATTGTTGATGGAGTGACTTATTTTGATGGCTCGCTATTTCCTGATGTTGATCTTGATATTTGTTATTATAATCGACATAGAGTAATAGCTTATCTTGAAGAGAAATTCAAGGGCAAGACATCTAAGATACTTACTCTAAACACTTTAAGCTCTAAACTCTGCATCAAAGAATCAGGTAAAGTAGTGGCAGAGAAACAGGAGAGCGAAATGAATGATGTCTCTTCTTATATTCCTAAACTTTTCGGTCAAGTCAAGAGCTTGGAAGAAGCAGTCACTGAAAGCGAAAAATTTGCAGAATGGGTCAGCACGAACCAAGAAGTTTATAAGATCGCTTTAAAGCTCCAGAATCTTAATAAAAATAAAGGCGTACACCCGTCTGGGCTTTTATTGGCGCACTCACTCCTTGAAGAATCCTGTCCAGTAGAATTGTCATCAGACAAGCAGGTCGTTTCAAGCTACGACATGAATAATGTTACAGCTTATAATATTAAACTTGATTTGCTTGGTTTGCGAGGAGTCTCAGTTGTAGACGATGTTTGCAAATCTCTTGGAATCAGATATGAGGATATTGACGTAAATGATGTTTTCATATATCAGCAATTACAAGACTTTAAGTTGCCTCATGGATTATTTCAAATTGAAGCAGAAACTAACTTTAAAGTATGCCAAAAAGTAAAACCCAAGAACCTTGAGCAGTTAAGCGGCGTATTAGCTCTTGCTCGTCCCGGTGCATTGCAGTTTATTGATAAGTACGCTAACTATACAAACAATAATCATTACGAAAGTATCCATCCTTTCTTCGATGATATCTTGGGCGTAACTGGAGGAGTTTGCTTGTATCAAGAGCAGTTGATGAAAATGGTGAGCAAGGTTGGATTCTCACTTGACGAAGCAGAAATTGTTCGACGCTGCGTGGGCAAAAAGAAGGTCGAAGAGATGAAAGAGTGGGAGCAGAAGATTAAAGACAAGATCTCCCAGCAAAAACTTGACCCTAAGATTGGTGAAGTATTATGGAGAATTGCAAACGATTCAGCCAATTATCAATTTAATAAATCGCATTCAGTCTCATACGCTGCTCTCGCCGCAATATCTATCTATCTTAAATTTAAATATCCGCAACAGTTCTTCTTGTCTCTATTGAAAATGAGTAAACATGAGCCTGATTCTATTGGAGAGATATCCAAAACAGAAAAAGAATTAACTTATTTTAATATTAAACTCTTGCCTCCTCATTTATTAAAGTCAAAAGAAGAGTTTTGTATTGAAGGCGATAATATCCGTTTTGGACTTCTTTCTGTTAAAGGCATCAGCGAGAAGACTATTAAAGCCGTAAATGAATTCAGAGGAGAGTTTAAGAACAAATTCGACATCTTTGAAACAGCCTCTCAAGCCAATCTAAACATTGGAGTCCTTTGCGCCCTTATCCAAGCAGGAGCCTTAGACGGAGACTTCAAGCAATCAAGAAGCAAAATAGTATACGAGGCTCAACTTTGGAACATCTTAACTAATAAAGAAAAAATAAACGCCAAACTGTTTGGCGAAACCTTTGAGTATGATTTGGTTAAAATTCTCATGCACATGAAAGACAACAAAGATGTGCAGGGCAAACCTTACATAAAAGAATCAAGACTCCAAACGCTGCGAACCAAAGCAGATGCCTACAAAAAGATATATGAGATCAATAGCAAATCAGAGAGTTTTGCTAATTGGTATTATGAGAATTCTATTATTGGATATAGCGTAAGAAGCAAACTGAGAGAAGTGTTTATAGCAAAGAAAGATGATCTAGTTTATATAAAAGACATTGCTAATTTCGGTGAGAAAGATGAAGTTTGTTTTATTGGCGTAATTAAAGAATGCATGTCAGGAGTCTCAAGAGAAAAGAAGACTAGGTATTTTAAAATGCAAATTTCTGACGAAACTTCTGCCATCAACACGATGATCTTCTCCGATAAAATAGATGAGATGCAAAATCTTAATAATAGAATGCCAAAGGAAGAAGATATAGTAATTATTACCGGACAAAAGTTTGGAGACTCTGTTTTTGCCAGAATGGTCGCCATCCAAACCCATACGGTTTACACGAAACTTTCTCAATTAAAAGCCGAAAAAAATAATTGATAAATCGGCTTTTTTCAGGCAAAATAATGTCTGAATGAACCTACAATTTTATAAGGGAAATGCAAAAGCAACTGGAACCGCTTGCTCTTTTCAAACAAAGGGAACCTCTTTGTTTGTCAACTTCATCAAGCAGCACTCTTGGAATGAAGCGAAGAAGCTTGGGTCTTTTCGTGAGAACGCTAAGAACCCAGAGAAGACTACTGTCTTAAAGTTCAATGCGGTAGAAGCCGCAGGTATGGTAGACGCAATTGATAGAAACGCAGAATACAAGTTCTATCACACTGCTCCTAATTCAAACGCGATGGGCAAGTTTTGTCCTTATCTAAGGGACAACGCTCAGATTGGGTTTTCTTTTAATGCCACCAAGGAGCAAAAGGGAGATACTGTTAACAAGGTAAGTTTCTTGATTGGATTTACTTTTGCAGAATCTGTACTGGTAAAGACTTTCCTTTTGGAGTTCATTAGGAATTCTTTCTATCCTCAAGACGATGTCGCTGCACCTGCTCCAAAAGAAGCTCAACAGGAAGAGTATCCAGCGAGGGCGGCTTATAGCAAAATCCAACTAAATCAACCTGCTGTCCAACCTGCTGCTCAGACTGAAGCAGAAGCTCAAGCAGAAGAACTCGTATTCTAATGCGAAAGAAAAAGATAGTAATTCAAACGGATTGGTGCCTCGCTAAAACTGGATTCGGTAGGGCGGCGAAGGAACTAGTCTCTTACCTATACAACACGGATAAGTATGATATTATCCATTATTGCGGGGGAACCCAAGTGGGTTCTCCCGTTTTATCCAAGACTCCTTGGAAGAGTCTTGGGAGTATCCCTACCGATCAAAACGAGGTCAATAGAATTAATGCCGATCAAACTCTTGCAAGAGATGTTTCTTATGGGTCTTATTATATTGATCAAGTAATCAAAGAAGAGAAGCCTGATGTTTGGATTGGCGCACAAGACCCTTGGGCGTTCACTCAATACTATAATAAACATTGGTATAAGAACATCACTTCTCTGCTTTGGGTTACTCTTGATTCTTTACCTATTTATGAAGAGGCAATTAATCAAGCTAAAAAGTCTTCTCAGTATTGGATTTGGAGTGAATTTGCTACAAATGAAATGCACAAAATTGGCATCAATAATGCCAAAACTGTACATGGCCCAGTAAATCATTCTAAATTTAATCACTTAGGAGCAGAAAAGAAGAAGCAGTTAAAGGCTCAGTTTGGGCTTTCTGATTCTTTTATTGTTGGCTTCGTATTTAGAAATCAACTTCGCAAGTCTGTACCAAATCTATTAGAAGGGTTTAGAGACTTTGTCAAAAATAATCCTGATGTTAAAAATGCAAAGTTGCTATTGCATACTCATTGGGGAGAAGGCTGGGATATCCATAAGCTTGCTGACGAATACAAGATAGACAGAAAAGATATCCAGACGACTTACGTTTGCAATAAATGTAAAAATTACTTTATCTCACATTTTCAAGGTCAAGAATTAGGCTGTCCAGTATGCAAGTCTGAGAAGAGTTGCTCAACTACCAACACTGGATTCGGCGTATCCGAAGAGCAGCTATGTGAGGTTTATAATTTGATGGATGTATATTGTCATCCATTTACTAGCGGCGGTCAAGAAATTCCAATTCAAGAAGCTAAGTATTGCGAATTGCTAACTCTTGTCACTAATTATAGCTGCGGCGAAGACATGTGCCATCCTGATGCTGCATCTATTCCTTTGGAATGGTCAGAGTACAGAGAGCATGGTACGCAATTTAGAAAGGCTTCTACATATCCTTCTTCTATCGCCAAGCAGTTATATCGTGCCTACAAGATGTCAGAGTCAGAGAGGAGGCAGTTTGGTCAAAAGGCGAGGAAATGGGCTATAGAGAATTATTCCGTTCCAGTGATTGGAAAGATGTTTGAGCAATATATTGATTCTATTCCATTCACTACTTACGATTTCTCTTTAAAGGAAGAAGAAAAAGATCCCAATGCAGTCATCCCAAATATAACTGACAACGGAGAATGGCTGATCTTCATGTATCACAACATCCTGAAGATGAAGCAAGTGGATCAAAATGAGGATGGATACAAGCATTGGATGGAAAAGCTTTCTAAAGGAGAAGCTCGACAGAATGTTGAAAACTATTTTCGCCAAATAGCATCACAAGAAAATCAAAAGAATAGAAAAGTAGATTTTGAAGATATTCTAGATCCCGCTGACAAAGGAAAGCGCATCTTGTTTGTAATGCCTGAAAGTATTGGAGATATTTATCTCTGCACCTCTCTTCTTGAGTCAATTAAAGAGACTTATCCTGATCATAATTTGTATTTTGCCACTAAGAAAGAGTACTTCTCAGTTCTTGAGGGCAATCCATGCATCCATAGAATACTAGAATATATCCCTCAAATGGATAGTTTACTGTGGCTTGAAGGACACGGCAACCATCAAGGTTACTTTGAAATAGCATTTCTTCCCCATATAGGGACACAAAAGATGCTTAATTATCTTCACAACGGCAAAGATAAGATCGCATTCGATATTAAATAATATGCACCTTTTAGAACAATATTCTCTAGCTTCTGGAGTCAAGATTAAGAAGCCATATATTTACGAAAAGTTTTTCCCAGTAACTGCCGAAAAGTATATCACTTTCCATCCAAGCTCAAAGCCTTCGAAGACTTACGATTACTGGCAAGAAGTAATAAATATCATTTCTCCTATTTTAAATAGTAAAGGTATTAAAATTATTCAGCTTGGGCAGGAGAAAGAAAAGGTTTATACTGGCGTTGTAAGCTTAGTGGGATTTACTAATATAAATCAAACCGCTTTTATTTTAAGAGACTGTCTGTTACATTTTGGCGCAGACAGTTTTCCTACTCATATTGCTTCGGGATACAATAAAAAAATTGTAGCTCTATATTCTAATAATTACGTTAACTGCGTAAAGCCTTTCTTTGGAAACCCCAAGGATCACATTCTACTTGAGCCTAAAAGAAATAGTAAACCAACTTTTTCTTTTGAAGAAAACCCCAAGACGATTAACTCTATTAAACCAGAAACAATCGCAGGGAACATATTAAATCTTTTAGAGATCCCCCATTCGAATTCAATTCAAACTCTTTATTTCGGTACTGAATATAATAACATGAGATTAGAGATGGTGCCTAATCAAATAGTAAATCCAACCCAATTTAATTCTAACAATATCGTAGTTAGAATGGATTTGCAACATGATGAAAAATTCTTAAACGAGCAATTGCAAGTCTGTCAATGTTTCATTATGACAGATAAGCCAATTGATGCTAATCTAATTTTAAACAATCAAAAGAACATTGGGAGGATCTTCTATGAAATTAAAGAAAATAGCAGCCTAGAGTTCGCTAATTTTCTTGCTCATAAAAATATTTCTTATCAACTATTTACTTATTTACAAGGAGACAAGCTTGAACAAGCGAAGCTTAAGTATCTTGACCAAGAAATAATTGTAGAAATGCCAACTAATTTGAAGCAAAAGACAGGCATTGAGTATACTTTAAATGCTTTCTATAAGTCTAACAAGAGAATAATTAGTAATGGTAAAATTTATTTAAGCGAATCTTCTCTCAAGAATGGCATGGAAGCAAAGCAGATTGCTGAACCAGTCATTGACTGCCCAGAGTTTTGGAAAGAAGCAGAGAGTTTTTGGATTTTTAGAGTTGACAAGTCGCCGGTTGCCGCATAGTATACCTATGTGAATACCGTAAAGAAACTTGTTCGTTCCTCTGATGGTCTCATTGAAGGTGTGGAATACCACTTTAATGATGACGGCTCTATTAACTGGCGCAAAATGATCAAGCCAGAGTTTCTTGTCCCAAATAGGGACAAGACCAATGAAACCGATGTCACCAAACTAGAAGATAAAGACCTACTTATTCTTCTCGCTGGAATTAAATATGTAGCTCAACTTAGAGGATTCTTCTATGTTGATTACACCGTAACCTCTCCAAGTTCAGACTATGTAGTGGCGGTTTGTAAAATAGAGTGGATTGCAAACTATGAAACACAAGGAAATTCGATAGCCTTCTCTTCTATTGGCGATGCTTCTCCCGGTAATACGAAAGATTTTGCTCGCCACTTCTTGGGTCCGATTGCCGAAAACAGAGCCTTCATTCGTTGCGTTCGAAACTTCTTAAAGATCAATATTGTTGGTCAAGATGAAATCGGCAAATCAAAGAACAACATTGTCGATGACTCTGCTGAATCTTCGGTTGTATTTGAACCTCATGCTATCCTTGAGAAAGTAATGAAAGAGAAAAGCGTTACTTTTGCAAAATTAAAAGAGCGCCTCGCAAAAGAAGGTTACACCAATGCAGACTCGCTTATGTCAATAGCCGATATCCCAAAGATTAAAATCTTTGAGTTAATTGAAAGAATTCAAAAAGCCAAGTAATTAAGAAGTCCCAATTCCAGCAGAGCTAGACCCTGCGCCAACAGACCCAGCAAATACTTTAGTTGTTGAGCCAGCGCTTCCAAGCCCTTTAAATAATGAAGCTACTGAGTTTATACTCTCTATTCTTAATTTTAGGAATTTAGAATCAATTGGGTCTATTGGATTTGCATAATCACCCGTGGGAGGAACTTTTGTAGAGAAATCAACTCTTAAGTTCCTTCCATTCTTGGAAGGCTTTGTTGTAGTGAGTAAGAACCTCTTCCCATTGTATCCAGTTGGATAAAGTACTGAGGTCTTAAATTGTAAATCCATATCATTAAAATCAGCATCATCATTTGAATATATTTGATCGTATCTAACAGTAAAATTACTTTCTCCAACATAAGCATTTCCAGTCAAAACAATATCTACTATTTTAGCAAAGTTGTTTGGATTTTGTATATTTAAGAAAGGTTGATCAGTTGTTTCATAGGTAGCGCCATAATTAGACAATCTTAAGTCTAATTTTTCACCAACAACGAATCCATTGTCTAATGGAAAAGTTACTGAAGTTGTGTAAAAACCATAGTATTTAGAGCCATCTCCGCTTTGAGTTGTGAAATTGCTTCCAGAGAAAGCAAGATTAGCTGGAGGATTTCTTAATATAAATCCAGAAGATGGATTTGGGACAATAGCGTTGTTGCCTTGCCAAAAATCTTGAGTAGGAGAAGTTGGGTTAAACGAAATAACTACTCCTGTAACTTGTCCCACATAAGGAGGCATGAACGAAACGATAGCGTCAATAGTAGGAACCCCTGCTCCTCCATCAGTAAAACCTATACTAATAGGAGACGAAGTGTAACCAACGCCTCCGCTTATAATACTATAGCCCGTAATATTACTTCCGGGTTGGTTATAGAAATTTATTTTCGCCCTTCTCTTATTAAACTGAAAAGTTGTTGGAAATTCTTCTACAATTTGACCATTTGCCTTAGTAAAGAAGTTGACTCCTGTTAAATATCTTGTCCCTTCTCCATTAAAAGAAACAACAGAACCATCCCAACCGCTCACTTGAGTACTCCCATCTAATCTATAAGTTAGATTGTTGTTTAGATAAGCATCATAGATAGAAATAAAAGGAATATAATTAAAGTTTCCACTTACTGGATATTCTTCCCCTAAATAAGTTTGTAAATAGAACATTCCTGAAATTGGTCTTACATCTTCCACATCTTTACCATGCATGCCTCTTCCTGCCATTGATGGAGGATAAAATTTTAATTTACTGTAATCTTTGTAGATAACGTCGCTGCTTAAGTTTTTAGAATCGGTCACTACTGAGATCCCAGATTTAAAATTTGCGGCTAAATAAGGGAAGTTTGCAGTTATTGTCCCAGAAGCGCCTCTTGCAAGAGTTGTTACACCTTCAAATCTAATTCCTGTTACATAGTTAAGATTAGATCCAGTTAATGTAATGAGTGATCGATATGTGCCAGTTGTGAGATTTAAAGGAGAAGTTGAGATAGAAGGAGCTTTAATCGTTATCGTTTTATAAAGATTATCGGCATCAAAACTATTTCTTTGGAAGAAAATTTGACCACTTCCAACAAATCCATCTAAGACTACATAACTATTTGCGCTTATCGTCGTGCCTATTCCTACTGCATCTGAACCGCTAAGTAGTAACCCAAGATCAGGAATTTGCGAAGAAACATCAGAAGTAATATTTAAGTTTCCAGAAAGTATTGAATATCCAGTATATGGTTGAAACAATCCAGAAAGAGTGGATATATTAATAACAGACATTGCCTGAGAAATTAAATATTGTCCGCTCTTATTAGTTAAATTATTAAATCCACTAATGTAAAGATCTCTTGTTTGGAAGTTATGAGCATTTATTCCTGTAACAACTATGCCATCTCTTGTTCTATAGGAGTCAAGATTTGAACCAGAGATTGTCGTGCTTGGATTGAATGATGGAGAAAAGCCTTTAACTTCATTAGTAGTTCCAGAAGTAAAGAATCTAAAACTCGCTTTTTTAACTTCTCTAGGAACAGAAATTTTTACCCCAGTAGTCGATACTACAGAAATATTTGGATATTTGATGACTTCATTATTAAAACCAACTCCATAGAATTCAAACCCGCTTAAATTGCTTCCTGATAGAGAAATCGTATCATTAAAATAAGCTGAATTTGGTGTGATTTTTGAGATGATCGGATTTAAAAATGTTAAAGATTGAGAAGTAGTGACTCTGCTTGTCCCATTTAAAACAATTGGACCATCAGCAATATCATAAACTTGAGGGATATAGAAGCTTAAGTCGCTAATACTTTGGCTGTTAAAAGCTGTTATTACTTTATATGCGCCGTCTTGTCGTCCTAGCTCAATAGAAGAAACCGTATTCAAGAATTTACCAGATATAGAAATTAAAGAACCAGCTATGCCAGTAGTAGGATTAAACCCGTTTACGACGAGAACACCGCTATTAATAGACAATCCGCTGGGATAAGTATAGTTATAGTAATTAGAGTTTATTGTCAAGCTATTCCCACTTTGCACTAAATCAGGCACAGTAAATATTAATCTTTGAGAAAACTCTGATCCAAATTGAGAAATAGAATATCCAGTTACTGGATAGTTCCCTATATTGATAGATCCGACATAGTAAATATCGCTTCCATAACCAGTAGCTAATTGACCTTGTGTTAATAGCGTAGGATATATTCCGGTTATAGTTGGCGTTCTTAAGAAAGTAAAAGTTTTATCAAATCCGCCAGTTATTCTTGAATACGAATTGTCTAATATTAAATTAGATTTTCTTATTGATGATAAGTTAGGAGTATTTAAACTTAGATATCCAAACGTTCTAATAGTGTCATCGATAAGACCAGCATTTGAATGTACTAAAACTTCTGTATTAATATTATTTCTTGCTCTCCTGATCGGAGCAAAATTTGAATATTGATATGGATTTTCTTTAACTACTCTAATCTCATCTATATATCCGCTCCAATAATTAGCTGGAGTATTCGCATAGTCTCTCCCGATATAAATATCAAAAACTGGACTAGTTAAACTCCTGTCGTTATTTAAACTAAAGTCAAGATTTGAAATGCCAAAGTCTAATGCCGAAGCAGAAGGACCAGAATAAGTTAAACCAGATAAATTTACTGGAGTTCCATTTAATAATATTTTTCCACTTATGCTACCTCTATTAATGTAGCTCTTCGATACCGATATATGGTTCCAATCTGTTGTATTTATTTGACCAGAGAATACTGGGGTAAAGCCGTTCCATTCTATTCCAGAAACGACTAATTGATTTGATGTTACAAAAATATTTAAACCACTTTCGCTTCCTATTAAAAATTTTCTATCTGAAGCAGAGAATGTAGTTAAAGGTTTAAAATCCAATTCAACAGCAAAACTATTTCCATAACTTAAAGGAACGCTTGGAGACTGTCCTGTAATTGAAAATTTAATATAAGGACCGGGGCTTCCAGAGAATAGAAGGCTTCTATCATCAAACTTAGAAGTATTATTATTTATCGCTACGGAGCTAGAAATGGTTAAGTCTTTTTTGTTTCTAAATGTAGACTGATACGAATAACTATTTGAATTCTCTGTTGCGTCTACAAGTGAGTTAGCGTCACCAGTATCTTGGAAAAGAGCTTGAGTGTTTGGATAAAGATTGTGGCCTAAAATTTCAATAGGTCCGCCAATATAATTTTCAAAAGTGGAAATATTTTTGATGATTGGATCGCTTTTAATTACTTCAAAATTTTGGAATGGAAAGTCTCTGCCTCCAGAATTTTTTATAATAATGTCGTAGCAGCCGACATCAGCGTTTGTTCCTGTAAATGTTAGCGTAGAACTAGCAGAATTCTTTACAAAAGCGGATATTGGATAAACTTTATTATAAGCTCCATAATTATAGTCCTCTACATATCCAGAAATATCTCTAATCTTTGAAACTTGAGTCCTGTCTCCCCTATAATCATAATCAGAATAATTACCTTGAAGCAGTAGAACGGTATTTTGAACATCAAACATTCCAGATCCAGTGATTAACTGATTAGCGCTGCTATATAATCCGGTTCCTTTAACTATTCTTAAATCTTCAAGATATCCAGAAAAATGATTTATTCCAAAAGTAGAATAATTATTTACGTTATTAGTTCCAACAAAAAATCCGCTTCCAGCAGTTGTTGAATACGGTGTTCCCGCTGACACAGTGGTGCTAAATCCATTGTTTAATCCGCTGGCAGCAACAAAGGTGCTTCCATTTGAAGAGTTTTTAGAAACTACTACTTTTGTCCATTGATTTGCTGGAATATTAGAAATAGGAATATTTGCTATAGTGCTTCCTGATGCATAGAAACTCCAGTTAGAACTTCCTGCCGCCTTAAAGAAATAAAAACCATTTGTATCCCAACCTACCTCTTGAAGAAGATCTATTCTTGGTGTCGAAGTATAAGGCAAAGGATTTATTAAAAACTCAATAGTAAATTGATCTGCACCAAAACTAAAGTCTCCACCAGAAGGAGAAGGTATTTGTAAATAAGAGCTTCCGCTAAACAATAAAGATCTTCCAAATATTCCAACTTGAGAACTTCTAACTCCGCTATTTAAAATCGTCTTAGGCTGTCTGTAGTTCAATCCGCTTAAAACAATTCCAGTAGCGTAATTGAAATTTTTTCCAATTGCTATATTAGACTGTCCAGAATTTAAATAATAATTTAGAGCATTGAAAACCACAGGAGCTTTAAGGACCGTAATTTGATTTTTAGAACTGAAAGATGTATTATCTTTAGAATTTATCGTTACGAATCCTGCATTAGCGTTTGGAGGCACTGTGCCTGAAATAACATCACCTAAGCCCGTAAACGGAGAAGTTATAAAGCCCGTGATTCCATTATCTACAGAAGTGGTAAAATTTACAGGGAAATAGCCTTCATTAACATAAGCTGTATTAAAATTATTACCTGAAATTCTAATTATATCCCCTTCGTATGGCAAATTATTGCTAAATCCACTTATGTAAATAGTCCCATAAAAATTAAAATCACTAGCCACCGAAACTATACCAGTGTCATTATATCCGCTAATTCTAATTGGACCAGTTGTATAACCGCTTGGAACTTTTACCAATAAAACTCCACTAGCGGGCTGATAAGATACATTGGTTCCAGTAATGTTATTGAAAGAAACATATTGAATCCCGCTTAAAGATTTTCCGCTAATAGCAACAAATTGGCCTACATCTTGAGTCTGCGGAATTACAGCGTCTAATCTTGGAATTGGATAAAAATCAATTCCAGTAACATACATTGGCGAAGAAAGAGTTAGGCCAGTAATAAAATAAAGGTTTACTTTTCCAAATGCAATATTTTCTGGGACATTAAATTCTATATACTCAGGAGTTGAATCATAATAGGAAAAATCAATGAAACCAGCGCCGGGAACCTGTAATCCGCTTATTGCGTAAAGCCCTGCGCCAGTCACGCGCATCCTCTGATTGATTAAACCTGTATTGTAAGTTGGCATGTTATAATCCTTGGAACTGTAAAGATAATCTTATATCGTTAACGAGTACACTTGTTTTGAAATTAAAAATAGAAGAAGAACTCGTCTCTTCTGTATCTATTAAAATAGCAGCAGCACCTTTTAAACTAATAGGAGCCACAGCAGTAATTAAAGAAGTAGAAACTGGGTTAAAAGAAGTAGCCTCAGTATTACCAAAAAATATTTTTTTAACATTAATAAAATTACTGCCATTGATAGTAACTGTCGCTCCGGGCAAAATCACTCTTGGAGTAAAATCAGTTATTACTGGTTTAAAATGAGAAAAATCTTGTTTTAATGAGAACTCTGATCTTGCGTATCCTTGAGCCTCAACTGAAGATCTTTTTGAAGATACTATCCCTGCAAAAGATAACGTGTCTAATGGTTGAGACCCAGTTTGCAAAGATACATAAAAAGAGCAAGGAACGCCTGAATAAGGCAAAGAATAATTAAAATTATCTATTTCAAAACTAAGGCTCTGAGATCTTTTTCCTAAATAAGCTCTTCCACTTTGATCAAAAGCCGAAGATCCTTCTTTGTTGTATTTTTGAACCTCTCTCTGGTATTGATAACTAAAATTAGTAAAATTATAACCATTTGAATCAAAAGGCGTTCCATCTAAGTTACCTGATAAATAAAAACTTGAGAAATTTAATGGAGTGAATTCTGGTCTGTTAGCAGGAGTAGTAGCAGAGAAAGCCCCTTTCAAAGGCTCGAAAACTTTGATTTCTACATCAACTTTAGCCAGAGCATCAGGAGAACCTTTTATAGAATAGTTTGTAATATAACCATTTTGGAAAGATAAACCGCAAAAGTTTCCAGAAATACCCTGCTCTGAATTAGCTCCTAATAGATATTCTTTTACAAAGTCTTTACCTGTTAAGTAATAAGAAACTGAGAAGGTCGTATCTACTGTGTCTTCAGCGGCATAAGAATAAGAATTCTTTTTAAACTCTTCATTATAAACAGGAGTGTTTGATGAATCAAGGGACATGTTTACAT
>Ga0214921_10001719_pt1 | contig 36855 bp, 34 predicted proteins | sample LL1505_MetaG_FD_177992 | JGI IMG/M metagenome (GOLD analysis project Ga0214921, IMG submission 177992) | Freshwater microbial communities from Lake Lanier, Atlanta, Georgia, United States - LL-1505 | ecosystem: Environmental > Aquatic > Freshwater > Lake | place: USA: Georgia | collected... | reverse complement strand
ATCCTGCGCCTGATCTTTGATCCGGCCTGGACCAAGCCACCGCAGCGTCCTGATGTGCTCACCGCATGCACGAGTATCCGGAACCACCTTGGCGAGTTGTTGGATACCCATCTGGTCGAGGGAGCGGATTTTGACGACATCGCTGCAGCTGTCGTTGCGGCCCGCGACGAATGTGGTCAAGGGTTTTCGCGCGATGAGTTGATCGATCAGCTGGGAGTGTTGTTTCTGGCTGGTCATGAAACGAGCGCCAGTGCTCTGACCTGGGTCTTCTACCTCCTGGCGATTCGGCCTGAACTCGTGCAACGGATTCGAACCGAGGTCAAAGCGGTTGTGGGCGATGGGCCGATTGGACTCGAACACGTCAAGCGCCTGAGTTTTGTGCGCAATGTTTTTCGCGAGACCGTCAGGCTCTACCCTCCGATCACCTTTTTGCCCCGGGTCGCCCTTGAGTCGACTCGCCTTGGTGACTATCCGGTCAAGCGCGGTGCGCTTGTGATCGTGTCGCCCTGGGTCATGCATCGCCATACCCAGTATTGGCGCGATCCGCATCGCTTTGACCCGGATCGGTTCTCGCCCGAGCGTGAGGTGGGAATCCAGGCCGGTACCTACCTGCCCTTTGGTCTCGGCCCCCGCGTGTGCTCGGGCGCTGCGTTTGCGACCGTCGAGGCAACCTTGGTCATCGCCCGTCTCATTCGGGACTTCAACTTCGAAGTCGTCTCGCGCGGCGCGGTTCGGCCTGCGGCCCGGCTCACGACCCGACCCGCTCATCAGATTGTGTGTCGCGTGACCCGGGTCAAGGAATAAGGCGAGTCGATGGAGGGCGCATCGACCACGTCGGCTGCTCCAACCGGGGCGAATGCGTCAATGGCGAAAACTGCCCTGATTACCCTGGGTCGCTTGCCCAAGGCACTTGATATTGCGCGTGCGCTTCATGCGACTGGCTGGCGGGTGATTGTTGCCGAACCCTATGCGCGTCATTTGACGGGCGCTTCGCGCGCCGTTAGCCGATCGTTTCGGGTCACTGCGCCTACGCTCGATCCAGACCAATACCTTCGTGACTTGCAACAAATCATCGACGATGAATCGGTTGGACTGGTTGTTCCGGTTTCTGAAGAAACGATGCATGTGACAGCGCTTTACGAGACGTTGAATCAGTGTGGTAACCGACTGTTCACCATGCCTCCGGATCAGGTCCGAACGTTATACGATAAATTTGGATTTATTCAGTATTCAGAATCATTGGGTTTGCCAGTACCGAAAACCATTGCCCTGGCGGTGACGGCCGAATCCGCGGGCGACTCCGCGGGCGATAAGCCGGAAGCTGGAGGCAGAGCCGGGCTCGCGTCGGGTCTGGCGGCGGGTCTGGCGGCGGGTCTGGGTTTAGGCCCGGTCGTCGTCAAACCAAGGCTGTCCTGCGGAGGCCGGGGGGTGAGAATCTTTCAGTCGCTGGCCGACGCGCTGGATCAGTCCATCGGCCCAGGTCTCATCGCGCAGGCCTGGGTCGAGGGGTCGGTTTACAGCACCTGTGGTGTGGTCCACGAGGGGCGCTGCCTAGGCACCGTGGTGTACCGGGCAGCTCAACTTTCGGGGTCGGTTGCGGTCTCCTTTGAGCGGGTTGATCACCCCGGTATCGAGGACTGGGTTCAGGCCTTCGCCAAGGCCACACACTGGAGCGGATTCCTTTCTTTTGACTTCATCGTCGATGATTTAGACCGACCATTTGCCATTGAGTGCAATCCGCGCGCAACGAGTGGGATTCATTTTTTTGCGCAGGCTGATTTGGGGAGGGCAATCACTGACCCCGCCTCGGTCGAGCAACTTCGTCTGCGCCCGGAGCGGCGGCTACAGCAATTTTGGGCGTGCCTGACCGAGGTCCAAAAAAAGCCATTCGGGGGGGCGCTCTTTAAGGGGGTCGCACAATTGTTCTCGACCCGAGATGTTTCCTGGAGATGGAACGACCCCTGGCCCCTGTTGGGAATGCCTTATACCGCCTGGCCTATTATCGCTGCCGCCAATCGCGCAGGAGTGAGTTTTGGCGAAGTGGCGACGAGCGATCTCGATTGGCGCGGCAGCGTCCCGAATTCGCCCCAGCTGGCCCCCTGAGCTGGCCCTGGATCGCCCTAGCGCAACCAGGCGGCGATTTGCGCTGCGAGTTGCTCGGGCGGATCGATTGCGCGCAGGCACAAAACCCCCGGTTCCTGGGCGGGGGATTCAAGCGTCGCAAATTGGTTTTCGACCAGGCCTGGCCCAAAGAAATGCGAGCCACGAGACGACACGCGCCTGAGGGCCTCCTCGGGCTCGATTTCGAGATGCACGAAACGCAGATCAGGCGCTGCCGCCCGCAGGCGATCACGGTAACGTCGACGCAAGGCGGAGCAGGTCACCACCAGTCCCTCGGGGTATTCGGAGAGCGACTGGGCCAGGCGATCCAGCCAACCTGCACGGTCTTCATCCGTCAGCGGGATTCCAGCCTGCATTTTTTGGCGATTCTGTTCAGGATGGTGATCGTCGCCTTCCACCAGTTGCAGGCCGAGCTCTTGGGCCAAAAGGGTCGCCAAGGTTGACTTGCCGCAGCCAGCAACGCCCATGATGACAAGAGATCGCGTCCCCATCTGATGCCTGGCCTGCTGATTTAGGTCCCGGCCAGGGGGCGTTTCGCGTGGGATTGAACACAGCGGATGTACGCAAGACCGTCGGGCTCGGTTCGATCGCGTTGCGATCGCCAGAGCGTCTCCGCAAGGCAGTCCAGGATAACGTGCTCGGCCTCGTGCTCGGAATGTCCAGCGCCAACTAATTGTTGATAAGCCGATCGCAAGCCCGGGGGCTGATCAATTTGCAGTTGCTCGGCAATGGCCAAATGCAGAGACAAGTGAAGGAAAGGATTGGTCTGACCGGTCTCGGGCGTGAATTCGTGGTCCAGAGACGACTCGCCAGCGTCAAGGAGCGGATGGTATTCCGGATGTAACAGCATACGATCGCGCGCGTGCACCTCCATCGGCGTGAGCGGGAGTCGCTCCACGACTTTTCGCCAGGTATCGAGAAAAAAGCGCCGAACTTCGTCGCGCGATGGATTAAACAAGTTCATAGCGGGGCGGGGACTTTGTCGCGAAAGCCGCAGAGATCGATCACCGGGCAGCGCCAGCATTCGGGGCGGCGGGCTTTGCACACATAACGGCCATGAAGAATGAGCCAGTGGTGCGCGTCTTTGAGATAGGCCGAAGGGATCCGTTTGAGAAGTCCCAACTCTACCGCGAGTGGGGTCTTGCCCTTTGCCAGCGCGGTCCGGTTAGCGACTCTAAAAATATGCGTGTCGACAGCCATGGTTGGTTCGCCAAAGGCCGTGTTGAGAACCACATTGGCCGTCTTGCGGCCAACCCCGGGAAGGCGTTCAAGTGCCTCCCGGTTGCCCGGTACGACGCCATCATGCTCTTCGATCAGGATCTGGCAGGTTTCGATGAGGTGGCGTGCTTTGCTACGAAATAACCCGATCGTTTGTATATGTGGAATCAGTCCTTCCACCCCAAGAGCCAGAATCAAAGCGGGTGTGTTGGCGACCGCGAATAGCCCACGGGTCGCGAGATTGACGCTGCGGTCGGTGGCCTGCGCCGATAAAAGCACGGCAGCGAGCAACTCAAACGGAGTCGTCCAAAGCAACTCGGTCGTGGGCGTTGGGTTGGCGGCCGCAAAACGCTCGAACAGGGCCTGACGATCGGCGAGTTTCACGCGCTGGCTTTGCGTGCTGATTCGCGCCGTTGGGTGGCGCGCTCGAGGGCCTGTGCGACCAGCGCCCGTCGGCGGTCTTCGGGGGTCTCGAGACTACGCGCCTGGGCCTTATTCAGTCGCCGCGCACGTGCTTCGTAGCGAGACCGAGCAGCGTCGGCCTGCTCGGATGACCAGGATGATGGATCGTTGACCTCAACCATTTCGATGCAGTCTGTCGGGCAGGGCGGCAAACAGAGTTCGCAACCGGTGCAACGGGATTCGATGACAGCATGCATCCACCGCGAAGCGCCTGATATGGCGTCGACCGGGCAAGCAAGGATGCATTTGGTACAGCCGATGCAGTCGACTTCGCGAATTCGGGCGACTTTGAGCGGACCGGGTTCGCCGCATGACCGATCGACTGGAGTGGTGGGCCGATTGAGGAACGCCGCCAGACGGGCCGCGCCCTCGTCGCCACCGGGGGGGCAGCGGTTTGGGAGCGTTTCGTTTCGAGCCAGCGCCTCCGCATAGGGACGGCAGGCCTCAAAGCCACATCGCCGGCACTGAGTCTGCGGCAAGAGGGCGTTAATCGCCTCGATGTGGGCGTTGAATAATGCGTCCAAATACTGCGTCCAAACTGCCTCAGACCGAATCACTAAGACTCAGGCCGATACCCGTCGTGCACGCGTCTTGGTCGGTGCTGCAGGGGCTTTCGGAGCGGGCGAATGTTCGGGCGAATGAATTGGCGCTTCAGCGATTGACTCGCGGATGAAGCGGGCAATTCTTGGCTGGATCGTCTCGCGCCAGCGTCGACCGCTGAAAATGCCGTAGTGTCCGGCGCCTTCGACCGTTAAATGATGCCGTCGATTTTCCGGAATATTCCGACACAGATCTTGCGCAGCTTCGGTCTGACCGCTACCCGAAATGTCGTCTAGCTCGCCCTCAATCGTCAGGAGCGATGGAAACGTGATGTCCTCCGGAGCGACCCGAATGGATTGTCCCTCAAACATCACATCCCACAACCCCAGTGGCAGCAGGTGCTCCTGGAAAACTTTTTCAACGGTCTCCAGATAGTACTCGGCCGGTAGGTCAAGGACGGCATTGTATTCGTCGTAAAACTTGATATGAGAATCGACGTCCTCTAAATCTCCACGAACGAGGTCCTTGTAAAAGTCCCAATGAGACCGGAAGTGTCGGTCCGGATTCATCGCCACGAAGCCCGTGTGCTGGAGAAAACCGGGGTAAACCAGTCGTCCTGCCCCGGGGTACTTGTTCGGGACGTCATGAATCAGATTCTGTTTGAACCACTGGATGCTGTGGGTCTCGGCCAGATTGTTGACCTCGGTCGGGCTGCGCCGCGAGTCAATCGGACCGCCCATCATGGTCATCGAGCGCGGAATTGCTTCGTCCCCAATCGTAGACAGGATCGAGAAGGCAGCCAACACAGGCACCGTCGGCTGACAGACCGAGATCACATGCAAATCGGGGCCAAGGCGGCGGATGAACTGGATGATGTAGGCGACGTAATCATCGAGGTGAAAGGGGCCGGCGGCCAGCGGAACCATACGGGCATCAAGCCAGTCGGTCACATAGACCTCATGGGCCGGAAGCATGGCGCGAACGGTGTCGCGCAGCAGCGTCGCATGGTGGCCGGAGAGGGGCGCAACGATCAAAACGGACGGGTCACGTTGGCGGGTCGCCATCGAGTCCGGCAGGATGCGCTCGAATTTGAGCAGACGGCAAAACGGTTTGACGGTTTCAACGCGCTCGAAAACCGGGACTTCAACGCCATCGACGAGGGTACTGTCGAGACCCCAAGCCGGCTTGTCGTAGTCTTTCCCGAGACGATGCAGGAGTTCGAGCCCTGCCGCGTAGCGTCGCGCCATCGGCATGTAGGAGAAGGGGCTATACGGGTTGGCGTAGAGCTTGGAGACTGAATCGGCCCAGTTGGAGAGCGGATTCAGCAGCGCGCGCTGCATTTCACGGACCTGGTAGAGCATCGAAGGATTCCTTGCCCGAGGAAATCAGACTGAACCCACCGGGGCCTGGCGGGATTCTGAAAAACAAATTGAAATCAGGGTAATTATGCGAGTGTCAGGAGGATGTTGCAATGCAACATTGCCGCAGTGCGGTGGATTTTCGTTAAATATTTACATTGCTCACGCATTTGTTCGGACGCAAGCGTCGAGCCAGTGCAACGTTTGGGACTCTTCCAGCCGATTTTGCGCGAGCCTCTGGTGCAGCACGGAAAAATCAACGGCATCGAGCGGCTGATCTTGGGTACGGCAGCTGAAGACAAATTTTGTTTGCCCGGTTTCGGGGTCGCGTAACCATTGCAGACATTGTCCGCAGACTCCCTTGAGCATGCACTGCATGGGGGAGTTGATCGAGCCCAGCGCGACGTGATCCGCCGACAGAACTTCTTTGAGAACGTGGTGACGAGCGTTGGCGACGGCGGCCATCATCCGGTCCGAGCCAATCGCGAGCAGTCGGTTGGCCTCTTGCAGACGGATGGGTTGGTCGACCCCCGGCCCAAGCAAACCGTCGCCGTAGGCCCTCATCGCCTCGACCACATTGCCCTGAAACGCGAAATCCTGTGCCCGGTCAGGCGTGAACCCTGGTGCTTCATCGCAGCACCAGACAACGGTGTCGGCCGCTGCCTCAAGATCAGCGACCCGAAAGCGATCTGCGGTGCTTCGATATCCCGCGAAATACAACACCCTTGAACCGGCGGCGCGCATTGCGGCGCCGATCGAGAAAAGGACCGCGTTACCGAGTCCACCGCCAATGAGAACGACGGTTTCGCGGCTCGGGATCGCGGTCGGCGCTCCCGTTGGCCCCATCAGAACAACCCGCTCGCCTGCTTGCAAGTGGGCACACGCGTTAGACGAAGCCCCCATTTCCAGAACGACAGTTCCGATGATTCCGGCTGACCGGTCAACCCAGGCGCCCGTCAGCGCGAGGGGCTCAATCGCGGTGGTTGTTAGGCGGGGACTAGAGGTTGGACCTGTCGGTGATTTGGATGAGCTGGTCGGTGATTCAAAATTTTGTAACCGGAAGAACTGCCCGGGTTGGAAATTTTGGGCCGCCATCGGCGCGTGGATCACGATTTCGAGAATGTGCGGGGCGAGGTGTTCAACCCTTAGGACCGTCGCGGTCAGCCGGCTCTGACAGTCTTCGGCAAAATTCGTAAAGGGACGCGGATCAGCCGGCGTCCGGTTGGCGAGTACTCGGGAAATGACCGGATGCCCTCTTAGCGCAGATGCCATCGCCCGGACAACGCTGCCGGACCAGCTCGGATGCAGGTCGCCGAAAAATGAAACAAAGCGGCCGTCCTCGCGTCGACCCGCCAATACCTGCGCAGTGGCTGGCTTTGGATGGAACTCAGGCAAAACGGGTTCACCGAGTTCGTTGGTCGCCAAAAACCATTCGCCTTGCAGGCGCAGGGGCGCATTGCCTGGCTCGGTGGCTGCGACCGTATTCGGCCGGGTGCCGGCCGCGATGAAAATCGATCGTGCCGGCAGTCGAATCGGGTCTGGTTCCGCTGCCAACAGACCGGTTTGAGCGTTTCGCTTGAACCAAACCGCGCGCGCAGCACCAAACTCGTCGGTTTCGATCTCGATCGGAGCCCGGTTTTCGATGATCTTGACCCCCTCATTGAGCGCACTTTCGAGCTCTTCAGGGTTCAGTCGGTAGGCGGGGCTTTCGACTAACGAACGACGATAAACCACGGTCACACCACCCCAGGCCGCCAGCAAAGGCCCGAAGTTTGGTTGCCGCCCACTCACGGCGGCTGCTGCACGTTCGGCACGGACGGCGCGGCCATGCGCGATGAACTCTTCAGCGATCAACTGATCTTCTGCAGATCGTTCAGGCGCTGGGACTGATCCCGCGATCGATGGGGTGATCGACTCAGTGATCGATGCGGTGATCGATTCTTCTCGATCAAGGAATCGTTCAACATGTAAGACGTAGTAGGCGCCCGCTTCGGTCGCGGTATCAATCGCGGTCAGCCCACCGCCGATGACCACCACAGGCATTCGAATCTGAAGGTTTGCGACCGAGTCGCGTCGGGCCGCGCCGGTCGATTGCAAGGCCATCAGGAAATCACTCGCGGTCCGAACACCCCGGGCCAGTCCGCCGGGAATATCGATCATCGACGGCGCACCTGCCCCGGTAGCGAGTGCGACATGATCAAACCCTATCGCGAAGGCATCATCGAGCGTGATCGTGCCACCCAGGCGAACGCCTCCGGCTAACGCGAATCCCTCACGGCGCTCCAGCAAGAGTCGGATCAAGGTCAGGAAATTTTTGTCCCACCGGACAGTGATTCCATATTCCGCAACGCCACCAAACCCGCGCGGCATCCGCTTCGAGAGCGGCTCGATGAGCGATTCGATTTCAATGATCGGTTCAACCGCAATTGGTTGTTCGAGCGGTTCGAGCTTGAGGCCATCCACCGCGAACACGGCATGGCCATCCTGCATCAGATGATGGGCCAGCGTGAACCCGGCCGGACCGAGTCCCGCAACGAGTACTTTGTGTCCCGTTGGCGGACGCGGCACAGGTCGGTTGAGATTTAGTGGATTCCATCGCGTCAAAAGCGAATAGATCTCGAATCCCCAGGGCAGCTCAAGCACATCCCGAAGGGTCCGCGTTTCGGCGCGTGGGATATCGACCGGTGTTTGTTGCTGAAAGACACACGCCTTAGAACAGTCATTGCAAATACGATGACCTGTTGCTGCGCAAAACGGGTTCTCAATCATGATCAGCGCGAGAGCCGTCACCGGTAGTCCCTGCGTCCGTGCGAACAAGAACTCGCTGATTCTTTCTTCGAGCGGGCATCCAGCGAGTGGATCTGACCTGATCGGCACAACCATCGAAACAACCCTCGGAACAGCGCTCGAAACAGCGCTCGAAACAGCGCTCGAAACAGCGCTCGGCACAATCTGCGCCATCGCCTTGGGCCCACTGACGCCATGGGCGCAGCTGTCCTTACCCTGTTTGTGACAGTGCAGACAGTAGCGGGCCTCGTCGAGCGCCGTGAGCGCGGGGCCGCCGTCGTCGGTTAGGTCAAATCCGTCGCGCGCGTGCTCGGATGGTGGCTGAGCCTGGGCTAAATCAGGCGGGGCCGGTCGAGGGCGCGGCAGCCGAAACAGTCGTCCGCGCGCGTGCCATTGCTGGCCCGCTTCGGTATGCACGGCCCAGGCCGCATAGCGCCGCGCGGCCGCCAGCTTTTGTTCGACTGGCTCAGCTGGATCGCCACTCGCTTGGCTCTCCATTTGCCAATCAGTGACTGCCCGAACAAAAGCGGCTTCGAAGGCCTCGGCCGCACTGGCTGTTGCCCCACCATTCAGCTCGAACCAACCCTGCAATTGGCGTCTCAGTGCATCCGCATCAAGACCTTGCACCTCGTCCGGTGAAATCGCTAGCGCAGCCTGACGGCGGACAAATTTCCATTTGATTCGAAAGAATGGCTCTGCCGCATTCGCAGCCTCGGCGAGCGCCTCAAGTGCTTCTGAGACCCCGAACAAGGTGCCGATGAACTGCTCAAGCGCTGGGCCAAGTGCAAGCAGTAGTTCGGCTTCCGCGGCCCGGCCTAAATCCCCCGGTGTGGATCGGGCCGCGAGTAACCGCTCTGCGAGCGAGGGTTCTTTCGCTCGAAGTTGTTCGACAAAGGCTTGATCCACCCGGACTAAACCGCCTCGGCGGTAAAGTTCCCTGAACGCTATCCCAAATCCCAGGACCTGGTTTGCATCGTCGACTGCGCCAGGTTCCGCAGTCATGTCGGGGGCTGTCTGATCGCGCGCGCTTTTTAGGGTGAATTAGCGCGCGAGATGCTGCAACTTTTCGGACACGTCTTTCCAGTCATCCGCGTCCGGCAGAGACGGCTTGGTGCGGGTAATCGACGGCCACCCGCGGGCAAGCTCGAGATTAAGCGCGGTGAACCTGACTTCGTTGGGATCGAGATCTTCTTCAGCCTTGATGGCATTGACCGGGCACTCTGGAATGCAGACGGCACAGTCGATGCACTCGTCGGGGTCAATGACCAGCATGTTCGGACCTTCCCGAAAACAGTCCACCGGGCAGACGTCGACGCAATCAGTGTATTTGCAGCGGATGCAGGATTCTGTGACGACGTGGGTCATAGGGCAATCAGGGGTCTGTGGAGCTGAAGTTAGTTCCGATTCTAACCGCGGAAATGGCAGGTCGTTCAGCACCGTCACCGGACTGTCACAGTTAGTCCGTAATGTCCGCAACAAATTCATCCACCTGACCGGGCCCTGATTGGCAGCGATTCGCATCTCAAACCTCCGAAAGACCTATCCAGGCGGGCGGCGCGCCGTGGATGGCATTTCATTAGGGATCGAGCCCGGCGAGATGGTCGCGTTGATCGGGGCGTCAGGTTCCGGAAAGTCAACTCTTCTGCGGCAAATTAATGGCTTGGTACCAGCCGACGCCAACAGTGAGTCTGTGGTCGAAGTCTTTGGCCAAACCGTGCAACGTTGTGGTCGGCTTGATCCGGCGGTCCGTGAACGGCGCGCTGATATTGGTTTTATATTTCAACAATTCAATCTGGTTGAACGCCTGCCGGTGGCCACCAACGTGTTGGTTGGTTTGTTGCCGAAAGTTCCGCTGTGGCGGGGTTTACTCGGCCGCTTCAACCTTGCCGAGCGCGAACAAGCGATCAAGGCACTAGAGCGCGTAGGGATTGCCGAGCAAGCCTGGCAGCGTGCATCGACTCTGTCTGGCGGGCAACAGCAGCGGGCAGCAATCGCCCGGGCCTTAGTTCAAGGTGCCCGCATCGTTCTTGCGGATGAACCGATCGCCTCACTCGACCCGGAGGCCTCGCGTCGGGTGATGGCATTGCTGGCCGAGATCAATCGCGACCTGGGCGTCACGGTGGTTGTATGCCTACATCAGGTCGAGTATGCGCTGCGGTTTTGTCCGCGAGTGATCGCGCTCCGCGAGGGGCGCATTGTGTTTGATGGCGCCTCCAAAAATATCGATCCCGCTCTGTTGGCCGAGGTGTACGGCAGTGAATTAGAAGCGGGCGACAAGCTAGAAATTCGTAGAGAAGCCGGAGTCGGCGATCAAACCAATCCCCTGTTTATTCATCCTCCTGGAGTTGTTTCATGAATCGTCATCATTTCCTGAAATCTGTCGCGGGTCTCGTAACGGCCGCTGGCCTGCTTGGCCCCGTGACCGCGATGGCTCGTGATATCGCGTTTGGCATTATTTCGACCGAGTCCGCGCAGAACCTGCGCGCCGCTTGGGCCCCATTGCTTGAGGACATGCAAAAGCGAACCGGCTTGAAGGTCGATGCTTTTTTTGCGCCCGACTATGCCGGCATCATCGAGGCGATGCGCTTTAACAAAGTACAGGTGGCTTGGTACGGCAACAAGTCGGCCATGGAAGCGGTAGACCGTTCCAATGGTGAGGTGTTTATAGCAACCGTTGGCAAGGATGGGGCGGAGGGCTATTACTCACACCTGGTGACGCACAAGGACAGCCCCCTGAAGTCGCTCGACGATGTGGTTCGCAACAGCAAGTCGCTGACACTGGGCAATGGAGATCCCAATTCGACCTCAGGTTTTCTGGTACCGGGTTATTACGCATTTGCGAAGAACAAAATCGATCCGAAGCGGGATTTCAAACTCGCCCGGTCGGCTAACCACGAGGCCAATCTGCTGGCGGCAGCTAACAAGCAGGTCGACGTTGCTACCAATAACAACGAAAGTCTCGATCGGCTCAAGATCACCAACCCCGCGAAGCACGACGAGGTGAAGGTGATCTGGACCTCCCCCATGATCCCGGCTGACCCATTGGTGTGGCGCAAGGATCTCGACGCCGAGACGAAAAAGAAGGTTCGCGACTTCTTCGTGTCCTACGGCCAGCAAGGATCTGAAGTTGCCCGCGAAAGAGACGTTCTGAAGACGCTCGGAATGTCGGGATTCAAGCCTGCTAACGACAGTCATCTGCTGCCGATTCGTCAACTCAGCCTGTTCGCAGATCGATTGAAAGTCGAGAACGATACGCAATTGTCGGACGGTGATCGTGCAACGAAGCTAGCTGAGTTTGATCGCAAGCTCGCCGATCTCGCGACTCAGGGTCGTTGAGTCGTGACCGAGGCGCGTCGATTGTCTGCGTTGGTTAACCCCCCCCGGCGGGAGTGGGGGGGGTTGATCGGCTGGGCGATTCTTTGCGCCTTGCTAGGGTTGAGCTGGGAGGGCGCAGATATGCGCCCCGCCGAACTTTTACGCGACTCCGGCAACATGGCCACCTATTTGCGCGATTTTTTTCCGCCTGACTTTCGAGACTGGAGGATTTTTCTGCACGAGATGATCGTTACGCTCGAAATTGCCCTTTGGGGAACGGCGCTCGCGGTCATTCTCGCAGTCCCGTGTGGGCTGGCATCGTCAGCCAACATCGCGCCGGTCTGGGTTTATCAGCCGATGCGCCGCCTAATGGATGCCACGCGCGCCATCAATGAAATGGTGTTTGCCCTCCTGTTTGTGGTCGCGGTGGGACTCGGGCCTTTCGCTGGCGTGCTTGCGCTTTTTGTCCACACCACCGGGATTCTGGCGAAACTTTTTTCCGAGGCTGTTGAAGCGATCGATCCCCATCCAGTCGAGGGTATTCGGGCCACGGGGGCTACGCCGCTGGCGGAGATCGTATTTGGCGTGTTACCCCAGGTGATGCCACTCTGGATTTCTTACACCCTGTACCGGTTCGAATCGAACGTCCGCTCAGCCGCAGTCGTTGGGATCGTCGGTGCCGGTGGCATTGGTGCCCTGTTATGGGACGTGATCCGGGGTTTTCAGTACGCCCAGACCATGGCCATCATGATCATGATTATCGTAACCGTTAGCGTTTTGGACCTGATTTCGGCGCGTATTCGCAGAACCTTGATCTAAAGCTTTCGAAGGGCCTCATGCCCCTGATGCGTCGTTAGAGCCTCGAAGTGCCCGCGCAAGCACTTGCGCCACATGGAGCGCTTCGCGTGGTGTGCCATTCGCAATTTGATGACGGCAACTCGTCCCATCGGCAACAATCAGCGTGTCTGGGGCCGCAGCACGCACGGCCGGTAGAAGATCCAGTTCAGCCATCGCGCGCGAAGTGCCCGCATGTTCTCTTTCATAGCCAAACGCACCGGCCATGCCGCAACACGAACTCGTGATTGCATCGACCTGAAGACCTGGGATCAGGCGCAAAGCTTCTAAGACCGCGTCAAAGGCGCCGAATGCTTTTTGATGGCAGTGGCCGTGCACAAGGGCTCGGGTCTGCGGGAGTGCTTTGAGGGTTAATGGGTGATTGCGTTGATGCGCGAGCAGCCATTCTTCGAACAAAAACGCACTGCCCGCCAGTTGTTGAGCGAGCGCCCGCAACCGATCGCCATCGGCCTCCTGATCCCAGCGGTGGACCAGAAACTCATCGCGCAACGTTAGCAGGCAAGAGGGCTCGAGACCAACCACCACGGCCCCATTTTCCAACGCCGGTGCGAGCGCCCGCAGTGTTCGGGCTGCCTCGTTGCGCGCTTCTGCCACAAGGCCCGCGGCCAAAAACGTCCGTCCACAGCAGAGAGGGCGGGTTTCAGACGCGGGTTTCGAGACTTGAACGACGCACCCCGAAGCTTCCAATACGGTCCGTGCGTCCGCAAGAATTTCCGGATCGAAATGATTATTAAACGTATCAGCCCAAAGAATAATTTGAGTGGTCTCGACTGTTTTGGGATCTGCAGGTGCGCCGATCGGGGCTAGATGGGAAGCGCTAAACGGCTGCGCTGCCCAGGTCGGCAGGGGCGTTTGGGCGTTCAATCCGAGCCAGCGCTCGGTGAGGCGGGCGAGTGCAGGGATGCGGTTGCGTATGCGAATGAGCGCTGTGGCGAGCGGTGCAATCCGACTGAGCGTTCCCGCGTAATGCGGCAAAAAGGCAAACAACCGATCGCGCACGCTCAGGCCATGGCGCTGAGTCCACTGCTGGCGAAATTCGATTTTCATCTTCGCCATGTCGACGCCGGTTGGGCATTCGCGCCGACAGGCCTTGCACGACACACACAGGCTCATGGTCTGGGCCATGCGCTCCGAGGTCATCGCGTCATCACCCAGGTGCCCATCGAGGGCCTGACGCAGGGTGTTGGCGCGACCGCGGGTGAGATGTTGCTCATCACGCGTGACTCTGAAACTCGGGCACATGGTACCGGCATCAAATTTCCGGCAATGGCCGTTGTTGTTGCACATCTCGACGGCTTTGGCGAATCCGAGCGTGGGATCGCCGCCCGTACCCAGGGGGCTCAGCAGCACGGTGCCGTCAACACGTCCACCTGTCCGCGCGGCAGCCGCGGGCAGCTGGTCACGAGGAATTGAAGGGTCGCTGCTGACGTTCCAGGCTGACCAGTCAAGGCTGGGGCTGAAGGCGAGCGGTGGGGTTGCTGCCGGAGCAACCCGAAATAGCGACTCGTCGTCCATTTTTGATCCCCGGACAATCTTGCCGGGATTCAGCAGCCCAGTGGGGTCGAAGGCATCCTTGACGGCCTCAAATGCGCGGGTGAGCTCAGCACCAAATTGCCAGCCAACCCATTCGGTGCGGACCAGACCATCCCCATGTTCGCCACTGAAGGCGCCTTTGAACCGGCGCACCAATACGCTGGCCTCCTCGGCAATGGCGCGCATCTTGGTGCTCTCGCCACGGCGCAGGTCGAGGATCGGGCGCACATGCAGGGTGCCAACCGAGGCGTGTGCGTACCAGGTTCCCTGCGTGCCGTGGCGTTCGAAACACGCGGTCAATTCAGCGGTGTACTCGGCCAGATGCTCCAGGGGTACTGCACAATCTTCGATGAACGAGATGGGTTTGCCGCCGCCCTTCATCGACATCATGAGGTTCAGCCCGGCCTTGCGAACCTCCCACAACATTTTTTGGGCGCGTTCGTCTGGCATCTCAACGACCGATCCGGGCAACCCCAGATCACTCATGCAGATAACGAGTCGAGCCAGCGCGGCGAGCTGTTGGTCAGTTGATTCGCCGGCGAATTCGACCAGCAGAATGGCCTGAGTTTCGTTGCCGAGGAGCGCCCTTTCGATCACTGGACGAAACGCCGGATTCGCCAATGCGAGGTCGATCATGGTTCGATCCACCAGTTCGACCGCCGTCGGCCCGAGCCGGACGATTTCGGCGGTGCACTCCATCGCCTGCTGGAAACTCGGGAAATTCACCACGCCCAGCACGCGCGCCTGGGGTAGCGGGGATAGATGCAGATGAAGCCTTCGCGAAACCGCCAAAGTCCCTTCGCTACCCACCAGGAGTTGCGCGAAATTCAGCGACCCAGGCTCTGCAATGTGGGTCCAGTAAGGTCGTTCGGCAATCGATGGCTGCTTGTTCAGCGTCGCCAGAATATCCAGGTTATAGCCGCCAACACGACGCAAAATGCGCGGCCAATGGCGTTGCATGGCGTCCTGTGCGCCATGCCCGATCTCGTAAAGGCGCGTGATGAGTTCGCGCGCGCGCTGGCTACCGATCTGCATCGCTCCCGGGCGGCCATCGCCGCGCTCGAACTCGCCAAAAAACTGATGCGTTCCATCGGCCAGAATTGCATCGATTCCGAGAACGTGATGAACCATGTTGCCGTAGGCCAGTGAACGGCTACCGCAAGAGTTGTTTCCTGCCATGCCGCCGAGGGTGGCTTGTGCGCTGGTCGAAATGTCGATCGGGTACCAGAGGCCGTGTGGCCGCAACCGGGCGTTCAGGGCGTCTAAAGTGATCCCGGGCTGGACCTCGACGCGGGCCGTCTCGGTTTCCAGATTGATCACATTGCGCAGAAACTTACTGCAATCGACCACGAGACCTGCGCCGACCGTTTGGCCGCATTGCGAGGTGCCCGCGCCGCGCGTTACGATTGGGACGTGATGCTCGCGTGCGATGTCAACAACGGTGGTCAAATCCTCTTCGGTCTGCGGGACAACAACCCCAATCGGCCTGACCTGATAAATCGACGCATCGGTTGCATAGCGCGCTCGACTGAACGCATCAAAATGCACTTCCCCCGCGAGTTCCCGCTTGAGATGCTTGGCCAGATCGCCGCGCGCCATCGAGCGGTCGACCACGGACGACAGAAAAACGCGGCGGGGTGGAGGAGCATTCATGGGCATCAATCGGTTAGGCTGACGATATATTGTGCCCGTGCAGGGCTGGTGGCCCCGGTTTGGCCCCTCGTTGGTTTCTTTTTTGGTTTTTTTTGGAGTGGTTGAATGTCCAAGCGTCACCCGGCCGGGCGGCATTTTTTGCAAATCCCAGGCCCATCTCCCATTCCTGACCGCATTTTGCGCGCGACCAACCGCCAGGTGATCGATCACCGCGGCCCAGAATTCGCCACCCTTGGTTTGACAGTTCTGGCCGGTATGCAGCGGATCTTCCAGACCCGTCATCCGGTCATCATTTATCCCTCATCAGGGACTGGTGCCTGGGAAGCGGCTTTGGTAAACACGTGTTCACCGGGCGATCGCGTGCTGATGGTCGAAACAGGTCATTTTGCGATCCTTTGGAAGAAGATCGCTGAACGTTTAGGGCTGTTGCCCGAGTTCATTCCCGGGGACTGGCGTCACGCGATCGACCCAGCTCAGATTGCGCAACATCTTGCTGCAGATAGCGCCCACACCATCCGCGCCGTTGCGTGCGTTCATAACGAGACCGCGACCGGAATCACCAGTGATATCCAGGCGATCCGAGCCGCGATTGATTCCGTGGGCCATCCTGCCTTGTTAATGGTTGACACGATTTCGGGCCTGGGGGCGATGCCTTATCAGCACGACGCATGGGGCGTGGATGTGAGCATCGCGGGATCGCAAAAGGGACTCATGATGCCGTCGGGCCTCTCGTTTCATGCGCTGAGTCCAAAGGCTCTCGAAGCGTCCAAGTCAGCTCGGCTGCCCCGTGGTTATTGGGCCTGGGACGAGATTCTGGCGGCCAATGTGCGCGGGTTTTGGCCTTCAACGCCATCGACGAACTTGTTCTTCGGGCTCGTCGAGGCAATACAGATGCTGGAAGAAGAGGGGTTGGAGCAGGTGTTCGCCCGCCACGTCCGTCATGCCGCCGCGACTCGCGCTGCAGTCGCCCGATGGCACCTCGAAGTGCTTTGTCAGGATCCTGCTTGCCACAGCCCGGTTGTGACTGCGGTACTGATGCCGGAGGCTCACGACGCGGATCGTTTACGCCAGATCGCTCTTGAGCATTTTGATCTCTCGCTCGGCATGGGACTTTCAAAAATGGCCGGTCGCGTTTTCCGGATCGGACATCTCGGCGATATCAACGACCTGACCTTGATTGGCGCGCTGGCCGGGGTCGAGATGGCGCTTGGTTTGGCCGGTGTGCCGCATGAACGCGGCGGTGTGCAGGTGGCGATGGATTACTTGCGCGAGACGGCTTAGCGGCCCGCAGGGTTGGCAACCCCCTTTGTCTAGCAGACCCGTTGCCCCTGGCGCCAGACGGCTCGAACCGCGGGTTGCGGTCCGAGCAGATGGACTCGGACCAGGTCGGCGCGTAAGCCCGACGCGATCATTCCCCGGTCGTTCAGGCCAAGTGCCTGCGCGGGCTTCAGGCTAACGGTGCAAAGCGCCTCGGGCATGCTCCAGCCCGCCTCCTCGACCAGTCGCAGCGCGCCAAGCATCAGGCTGCCCGGCACGTAGTCTGATGACAAGGCATCGAGGAGTTTGGCGCGCGCCAGATCGGCTGCGGCAACATTGCCCGAATGGGATCCTCCTCGAACCACGTTGGGTCCGCCCATGACGATCAGCATGCGCGCTGATCGTGCCGCTTGGGCGGCGGTCAGGGTCGTCGGAAATTCCGAAATCCGGATCCCATCTGCTACGGCTTCGGCGACGTGTTCGGGGGTGGTGTCATCATGGCTTGCAACGGGCACCCCGTGTTCGCGGGCCCAGGCGATGAAATGACTGCGATTCGGGCGGGCATAACGGCTCTGGGCCTCCGGGGCCTCGGCAACATGGCGTTCGAATTTCTCGAGACTCCAGCCCTTCTTGCCGGTGAAATAAGTTCGTGCATGCGCGATCTCCGACCACTGGCGCTGCCCCGGCGTGTGATCCATCAGCGAGAGCAAACCAACCCGGATCGCACGATGAGGTCCGTCGCTTGACGGCGTCCGGTTGAGCGCCGCGAAGGGCTGGAACAACTCCAGCGTGTTTGGAGCCGGGAGCTCACAGCGGATGTGCAGATGATGATCCGCACGCAAAACTTGATGGTGTTGTGTCTGCTCCAACGCGCTCAGGATTTCATCCATGCCGCCGCCGCGCAGCCCATCGGCATCTCCGTCGCCGATCCCCAGGGCGTCAAACACCGTCGTAATACCAGCCGCAGCGATCTCGGCGTCATGGCTGAGTAGGGCCGCCATCGCAGGCCAACGAACCTTTGGGCGCGGCATCAGGTGCCGTTCCAGATTGTCGGTATGGATTTCCACCAGGCCCGGAATCAGCAGATCGCCGTCAAAGTCCTCACCAAAATTTGACGGGCCACTGGTGATATTGACGATCAGACCGTCCTTGATCTGCACGCTCCCGTGAATGATTTCATCTGCGAGAACGATTTTGGCATTTCGGAGCGTTAAGGAATTTGTCATCAACAAACCAGTGGTTTTACTTCAAGACAATGGTCAGCCACTGCATCGCGAACAATGGGATCGTGAAAGATTCCGATCACAGCGGAACCCGCCGATTTGGCCGCATGAATTAATTCGATCACGCGGTCCCGGTTCTCAAAATCGAGCGAGGCCGTGGGTTCATCGAGTAGTAGCAGGGGACGTGGGCAGATGAGCCCTCGCGCCAGATTAACCCGTTGTTGTTCCCCCCCCGAAAAAGTCGCAGGGGGCAGGTTCCAGAGGCGCGCGGGGAGGTTGAGCCTCGTTAAAAGGACTTCGGCACGATGACGGGCCTCCTCTGGTTGAATACCGTCGGCCAGCAGGGGGTCGGTCACGATATCGATCGTGCTCACCCGAGGTATTGCCCGCAGAAACTGACTTACCCAGCCAATCGCTTCACGTCGGGCTCTAAGGAGCGTTCGTTCGGTCGCGTTTGCGATATCCACGCGACCTTTGGGAGTACTGAGCCAGATATGTCCCGAATCTGCTCTGGCATTGCCGACCAGGCAACGCAGCAGCGTGCTCTTACCCGCTCCCGATGGCCCCGTGATGGCCATGCATTGCCCCGCATTGAGTCGCAGCGAAATATCGCGCAGGACCTCGATCACGAGCCCGTCCTGCAGATGCAATTGATATGACTTGCCCAGTCCATTGACCTCGAGGACAGGGGGGTCGGCGTGTTTGATCGCGGCGCTCATCCTTGCGGTACCGAAGCGACCAGTAACTGCGTGTACGGATGGTGAGGGTCATCGAGCACCTGATCGGTTAATCCGGTTTCGACAACTTTGCCATCTTTCATCACCATCATCCGTTGAGCTAACAGTCGGGCAACCGCGAGATCATGCGTCACGATGACGGTCGCCAGACCCAGACTGCGCGTCAGTCCACGCAACAAATCGAGCAGACGGGCCTGCACCGACACATCGAGCGCCGAAGTTGGCTCATCAAGCAACGCGAGTCGCGGTCCGGAGATCAGGTTGCGGGCGATTTGCAGACGCTGCTGCATGCCACCGGAAAACGTGGCGGGTGATTCATCAATCCGCGCGGTCTCGAGCTCGACCCGTTCCATCCATTGCCGGGTACTCGCGCGGATCGAACCCCAGTGGCGTACGCCGTTTGCCATCAGTCGCTCCCCGGTATTGGCGCCAGCGCTGACGGCCATCCGCAATCCGTCGCGCGGATTTTGATGCACAAAGGCCCACTCGGTGCGCTCGAGTCGCCGGCGCGCTGCGTCCGGTAGCGCAAAGACGTCGTACTCGTGATTTGCGGCGTCCCGATAGTGAAGGGTGCCCGCCTGAGGTGTGATCCGGCCCGCCAAAACGCGCAAGAGTGTGGTCTTGCCAGACCCTGATTCGCCAACGACGGCCAGCACCTCTCCGGGCCAAAGCGTAAGGCTGACGTCCTGGCAGCCGTAACGATCACCATAACGGACAGTCAGTCCGGTGGCGCGCAGTAAGGGGGGATCCAAGTCGCTCATTGAGCCCCACACCAATCCGTATCGGAGCAAATGAACTGACGCGCTCCGGCGTCATCCATGATCATTTCATCGAGAAAACTCTCGCGTGACCCGCATAGCGCGCAGGCACTGTCCCAACGCTGGCGCTCGAACGGGTAGTCATCGAAATCAAGGGGTTCGACACGGGTGAACGGCGGCAGGGCATGAATGCGTTTTTCGCGTCCCGCGCCAAACAGCATCAGCGCCGGACTCTGATCGAGTTTGGGGACATCAAATTTTGGAATCGGCGAGGGCGACATCAGGTATCGATCCTCCACCATCACCGGGTAGTCGTAGGTCGTGGCAACACGGCCATGGCGGGCAATGTCCTCATACAGACGGACCTGCATCAGGCCGTAATCGGCCATCGCATGCATCCGGCGGCGCTCCGTTTCACGCGGCTCGAGGCGGAACATCGGTTCGGGTTGCGGCACCTGAAAGACCAGGATTTGACCCGCCTTGAGGGGCGTTTCCGGAATCCGGTGCCGGGTCTGAATCAGCGTGGCTTCGGTCGTTTGTGTCGTGGTCTGCACCCCGGTCGTGCGGGCAATGAAGCGACGAATATTGACCGCGTTCGTGGTGTCATCGGCGCCCTGATCGATCACCTTCAACACGTCATCGAGCCCGATCAGCGCACAGGTGAGTTGCAAACCCCCTGTCCCCCATCCGTAGGGCAAGGGCATTTCGCGGCTTGCAAAAGGGACTTGATAACCGGGAATCGCGACCGCCTTGAGGATTGATCGGCGAATCATCCGCTTGGTCTGTTCGTCCAGATACGCAAAATTAAATGCGGGATCGTGAATGGTTGGGTCGCTCATGACTCGCGGGCCCCGTGGTCCGCGCGCAATCGCCGCAACAACTCAAGTTCGGATTGAAAGTCCACGTGATGCGGTAGTTTCAAATGTTGTACGAATCCAGACGCTTCCAGGTTGTCGCAATGGCTGAGAACGAATTCCTGATCCTGCGCCGGTGCGGTTTCGGGTTCTCCAAGCTCAGTCGCTCGCAAGGCGCGATCGACCAGTGCCATTGCAATCGACTTGCGCTCGCCCTGACCGAATACCAGGCCGTAGCCCCGCGTGAACATCGGGGGCGCTTCGTCACTGCCCGCAAACTGATTGATCATTTGACATTCGGTCAGCTCGACCTCGCCCAGGACCACCGCGAAACCCAACTCGGGGGCCACGACACTCACTTCGACCCGGCCCACACGAAGCTCCCCAACAAAGGGGTGGGTATGGGCATAGCCGCGCTGCGTCGAATAACCGAGTCCCAGCAGATAGCCTTCGTCGCCGCGCGCGAGCGCCTGCAGGCGAAGCGGGCGGGCCGCCGGAAACCGCAAGGGCTCACGAGTTAAATCCGCCGGCTCGGGGTCGCCCTCTGCAGGTTGTTCGGCTTCCAGTAAGCCATCGCGACTCATCAACTCCGTGACGCGCGGTGGTGCGGTAGCGAGTCCGTCGCCCGGAATGGAGCGTGTTGGGATTGATTTAGCGACGGGTGCCAGTGCATCCGAAGATGTTTCATCCTCGAGCAAAGAAAAATCCAGCAGGCGCTGACCGTAGTCGATCGTCGGCCCCAGAATTTGACCGCCCGGTACCTCTTTGAAGGTTGCTGAGATGCGCCGCTCGATCCGCATCTGGGCGGTATCGACCGGGAGGCTGTCGGCCAACCGGGGCAGGGTGGTCCGGTAGGCCCGCAGCAGGAATGCCGCCTCGACCAAATCGCCGGCAGCCTGCTTGATCGCAAGCGCTGCTAGCTGGGGATCAAAGAGCGCGCCTTCGGCCATGACCCGAGCCACCGATCGGTGCAATTGCGCCTGAATCTGCGCAACGGTGAGTTCGGCGAGGGCCCGATCGCCGCGCCGACGGGTGCGGACCCATTGATCGGCCGCGTCGATTGCGCGTTCTCCACCCTTGACGGCGACGTACATGAGTTCGGGGCCTCTTGATTCTCTAGATCGCGGCGACGCGGGTGCTGCGGGGGATGGCACACAGGCGGTTGCTCCAAACCATCAGGAGATCCACACCCAACGGAAATTGTGAACGATTGGCCACCAGCGCAAGGCGCAGTTGCTCGGCCCATCGGCCTTCAGCGCCCCGTTCTAGTCTGATTTGACGGGCGTGTTCGATCCCAGGTCCCTGTAACTGCAAGGTGCTCGAGGAAGAGGCATTCGGGGCAACATTCGGGCAAACATTCGGGGCAACTTTTGTGGGCGGTGATTCCCCGCCTGACAATTCGCTGGGCTCAACCACTGTGACCCCGGGGACTTGCAAAATGATGGTGGCCGAAAGGTCCGGAAACTCCGGCTCGCCCTGCCGCAGACTTGACCAGTCGGGCTGTTCGCCCGGGTGTCCGACAAAGGCAAAATCCGCCTCGGCTGGATTTTTGGTCATGTTGCAACTGGTGTGAAACTGCAGCGAAGCGTGTGCGACCGTCGTTGCAAGCGAGGGCGAAAGCCAAACGCGGGTGTCACTGTCGAGCAACGTCATGGCCACTCCCCAAGCAGATTTGCTCCATCGGTCAGGGGGCTGATGCAAGGCGATGTTGTCCAGGCACCCAACCGTTCCTGGTTGCGACAAAGCGCTCAGGATGGTCCGAAAACACCGTTGCGCATCCTGGACTGGATCTTCAAAGCCCTTGCAAACCAAACTCAGGTCGACCCCCATTATGCGTCTCCCATCACTCGCCTCGAGTCATCGTGAAGAACTCGACGCGGGTGCTGGCGGCGAGGGCCGCAGCGGCTTCCAATGTCGCGTGACGCATCTCGATCAGAGGCTCGATCACCTGGGTGCAAACGGCGTCGCGATGCTCCGGTGATTGCAGCAGTGCGTCCGCGAGCGCGATCAACTCGGCGTGTTTAGCATTGCGCCCCGACACCCAGCCAACCCCAGTCGATCCGCACGCGTTAAGGCGGATCGTGCAACGGGTTGCGCTCATTTCGCCCAAATTGAAACGGGCACCGGTGCCCCCAGTGCGCCCTTGAACCATCACCAACCCGGTCTCCGGTCGACGCAACCAGGTTCGCTCAGTCTCAGCCCACGGCAGCAGGGCATGAGCCAGAACTTTGGGGTCCGAACAGGCTAGCAAAGACAGCCTATCGCCCCGGATCCCGCCGCTCTGGTTGGGTACCGGCGGGTCGGATGCTTGGGGGTGGACGCATGCATCGGGCAAATTCATGGGCCGAATTCTGGATCGAAAAGCAGGTTGTGTGTAACGATTGAATCGTGATTGATCACGATCAACCTCCCCGATGACACTGCGATGACAGGACGACGACGTTGGGCCAACTGAACGCGACGCGGCGCTGGGCTCTGTATTTTTCCCCCGACACTGAACTCGGGGGCCTGGGCCATCAGTGGTTGAGTCAGGCGTTTGAGCAGGCGGCTGTCTGGACTGCGGCACCCCGCCGCTATGGATTTCACGCGACCCTGAAAGCGCCATTCAGATTGGCGCCGGGGTTTGATTTAAAGATGCTCATCGCGGCTGTGGCCGAATGGGCCGCAGAGCAACCCCCGGTTGATGTATTACTCAGCGTGCAGTGGCTGGGTGATTTCCTTGCGTTGCGGCCGGCCCGGGGCGCATCCGTTGATGCGCTGAACCAACTCGCAGCGTCGGCTGTGAAGCGATTCGACGGTTTTCGGGCCGAGATGTCAGCGGCCGAACGAGCTCGCCGCGTGGCCGCATCGAAGGCGCCGCTCACGCTTCGTGAACTCGAGCTCCTAGACCGCTGGGGCTACCCCTACGTGTTCGAGGCGTTTCGGTTTCACTGCACGCTCAGCGAAGCTTTACCTCCTGACCGAAAGCTCCAACTGTTCGCGCTGGCCGAACAGACCTTTAATCGCGTACTGTTTCAGCCTGTACCCATCGACCAAGTGGTGTTGGTTGAAGAACCCGCCCCCGGAGCCGATTTTGTGAGAGTGCAGAGTTTCCCACTGGGGACGTTTGCGCCGGGTGCCATTGATTCCGATCGTTCTATGGAACCCGTCGCATGATCATCACGTCGCTGCTCGATACGGACCTGTACAAGTTCACGATGATGCAGGTGGTTTTGCATCATTTTCCTGGTGCTCAAGTTGAGTACCGATTCAAATGCCGCACGCCCGACATCTCGTTGGCCACGATTATTGAATCGATTCGCGAAGAGATTACTCAGCTCTGCACCTTGCGGTTTCGCCCGCGTGAACTCGACTATCTGCGTAGCCTGCGCTTCATCAAGAGCGACTTTGTCGATTTCCTCGCGCTCTTTCAGCTCAATGACAAGTACATATCGCTCGAGCCTGTGCGGATCGATGACCTCGAATCGGGGGCGCGCGAGGGCGAACTCGAACTGGTTGTGCGGGGCCCTTGGCTGCACACGATCTTGTTCGAAATTCCAGTATTGGCCATCATCAATGAACTCTGGTTCCAGCACACTCAGCGCTTGCCGGACTACGAGGAAGGACGGGATCGCCTCAGGGCCAAGATCAGTCTGATTACCCAGGACCCCGTACTGGCCGAAATGCGGGTCGCTGACTATGGCACCCGACGGCGTTTTTCCAGGCTCTGGCAGGACGAAGTCCTACTAACGTTACGGTCGACTTTGGGGGAGCATTTCGCCGGGACGAGCAACGTTTTTTATGCCATGAAGCACGGTTTGGTGCCGTTGGGCACCATGGCGCACGAGTACCTTCAGGCCTGCCAGGCCCTTGGGCCGCGCCTGCGCGACTCGCAGATTTTTGGGTTTGAGACCTGGGCTCGTGAATATCGCGGCGATCTCGGCATCGCGCTCTCCGATGTTTACGGCATGGACGCATTCCTGCGCGACTTCGATCTCTATTTTTGCAAGCTCTTCGATGGCGCGCGTCACGACAGTGGCGACCCTTTCGATTGGGGTGATCGTCTTCTTCATCATTATGAAAAGAACCGGATCGATCCAAAAACAAAGACCATGATCTTTTCTGATGGTTTGAACGTTCCACTTGCGATTCAGTTATTTCGTCGCTTTGGTCACCGGTCCCGGATGTCTTTCGGAATCGGCACCAATCTCACGAATGATCTGGGTTATCAGCCGTTACAGATCGTCCTGAAGATGGTTCGGTGCAACGGACAACCCGTCGCTAAACTATCGGATGCGCCAGAGAAGACCATGTGCGACGATCCGGCCTACTTGAACTACCTTCGGCAGGTCTTTGAGATCAAAGCGCCCGTCTAACTACTTTTGACTAAATTTTTCTCATGAATCAACCCAACCTCCTGATCGCACGCAGGGTGTTTCCGAGCACCATGGAGCGCTTGACGCCGCATTTTCAAATCCATGCCAACGAAGCCGATGTCATCCGGCCTCGCGATGAATTCATCGCGCTGGCCGCGCAGGCGGATGCTCTGTTCATTTCAGGCGGCGAAAGAATCGACCGCGCGCTGCTCGACCAATGTCCCCGGGTCCGGATGATCGCGACTGGCACCGTCGGTTTTAATCACATCGATCTTGCAGCCTGCGCCGAGCGCGGCATCATCGTTTCCAATACCCCCGATGTGCTCAATGACGCGACCGCTGACATGGCTTGGGCGCTCTTGATGGCAGCGGCTCGGCGGATCACTGAAGTCGAGCGCTGGTTGCGCGACGGCAAATGGGACCGGTGGGCGTTTGATCAGTTATTGGGCCGCGAAGTGTTTGGCGCGACCCTGGGCGTAATCGGAATGGGCCGCATCGGCAGCGCGGTTGCGCATCGGGCGCGCGGCTTTGAGATGCCCGTGATTTATCACAATCGCAATCGAGCGGCGGACGAAGGCGGTGCCACCTGGCGCCCGCTCAATGACCTACTGGCCGAGGCTGATTTTGTGGTGTTGCTAACGCCCTACACCCCCGCGACGCATCACTTGATTGGTGCCGAGCAATTGGCGCTGATGAAGCGTACCGCCGTGCTCGTCAATATCGCCCGCGGTGGTGTGGTCGATGATGCGGCACTGATTCAGGCATTACGAGACGGGGTGATTTTCTCGGCCGGTCTGGATGTGTACGAAAATGAACCCGCGCTGCATCCGGGTTTCCTGGAACTTTCGAACGTGGTTCTTGCGCCGCATCTGGGTAGCGCCACGCTGTCGGCTCGTCAGGGGATGGCCAACCTTGCCGCCGATAACCTGGTGGCTTGGGCTGCGGGCGCGCCCCTACCGTCGCCAGTCAAGACGTAATCGACGGCCATCGACGACCATCAAAGATCATCGATGAGCAGATTGGCCTCATCTCTGCTCTGGTCTGTTTTGATCGAGTTCTGACTCCGTGTAAGATTGAGGGTTCCCTGCTGCACGGGCCACGCAACCCGGTAGCCAAAAACGCCACCCGGCGGGTGTTTGACGCAACGATCGTCAGCACCACGATCAAAGGGAAATAGACCGAGCCTGCAGGGCTCACTAGGAGTAAACATGCGTCACTACGAGGTGGTATTCATCGTCCACCCCGATCAGAGCGAGCAAGTGCCCGCGATGATCGAGCGGTATAAAACGATGATCGAAGGAACTGAGATCGGCACAGCCGGTCAGATTCACCGGGTTGAAGATTGGGGCCGGCGCCAGCTCGCCTACCCGATCGCGAAAGTGTCGAAGGCGCATTACGTCCTCGTCAACATTGAGTGCGATCAACCCACGCTCGATGAACTCGAACACGCGTTCAAGTTCAATGATGCGGTGTTGCGCCACCTGATTCTCAAGATGGACAAGGCCGAGACGGGGCAGTCGCCCATGATCCGCACGATCCAGCGCGAGGAAGCCCGCAAGGCCGCACCGGATTACGCGCCACAGATGATGGGTTGATTCCGTTGGAGCGTGGTAACACGGTCCACCTGATCGCTGATTTTCTTGCTCGCGACGCCTTGCGCTGGAGCCCAGCCGGCATCCCGATTCTTGGTGCAACGGTTTATCACCGTTCAACGCAAATCGAGGCTGGTATCCCACGTGACGTCACGATGGAGCTTTCGATCCGAGCCGCCGGCCCACTGGCTGAGCGACTCGATCGGGTGCTCCTCGGAGTAAGTCTTTCGATGCAGGGGTTCCTGGCACCGCGTTCGCGCAACGGTAAAGGCCTGATTCTGCATTTGACCCAATTTGAAATCGCACTCGCTGCGCCCGTCGAACTTTAGAGAGAAATCACATGTCATTTGCCCGCCGCAATATGAAGGACCGCAACAAGCTGAAGAAGCCCGCCCAGAGCGCGCTGTTCAAGCGCAAGCGGGTTTGCCGGTTTACCGTTGAAAAAGTCGTCACGATCGATTACAAAGACATCGATGTCTTGCGTGACTACCTGACTGAAAACGCCAAGATCATGCCGGCCCGTGTAACGGGTACCCGAGCCCGTTACCAGCGTCAGCTGGGCGTGGCCATCGAGCGGGCGCGCTTCCTGGCGCTCCTTCCATATACCGATCGCCACTGATCGCGCTGATCCGTTCCGGAGTTCAATACCATGCAGATCATCCTGCTCGAAAAAGTAGTCAACCTGGGCCAGCTCGGCGAGGTTGTTAAAGTTAAAGACGGCTATGCCCGGAATTTTCTGATTCCACAGGGCAAAGCGCGGCGGGCGACTCAGTCGGCCCTGGCGGAGTTCGCTGCCCGGCGTGCAGAGATCGAAAAGATCGAAGCAGATCGGCTCGCAGCTGCCGCGGCGGCTGGCGAAAAACTCGGCGGCCACCTCGTCACGATCCTCGAGAAGGCAGGGGTCGACGGGCGCCTGTTCGGCTCCGTCGGTTCGGCCGATATTGCTGCTGCGCTTGGCCGCGAAGGCTTCAAGGTCGAAAAGACCATGGTGCGTCTGGCCGATGGTCCTCTCAAGGCCCTGGGCGAGCATGCGGTGCGCGTCGCGTTGCATACTGACGTGATTGTTGATGTGAGAGTGGCCGTCAAAGCGGCCTGAATTCCGGCAACCGTAGCGACCTCAGCGAACTCAGCGACGTCATGGCAACGCTTGGCGTCGGCCTGACGGCAGCCGGTGACCCCGAAGTCGCCGCGCTGCGGCTGCCGCCCCATTCTGTTGAGGCTGAACAATCAGTCCTTGGCGCGCTTCTGATTGATAACCCAGCCTGGGACTCCGTGGCCGGTGTCCTTCGGGCTGATGATTTTTATCGATACGATCATCGGCTGATTTTTCAGGCGATCGCGCGCTTGATCGACGCGACCCGACCAGCTGACGTGGTCACGGTCTTTGATGCGCTCAACAACGCCGGGCACGCTGACGAAGCCGGAGGTCTGCCCTACCTCAATTCACTCGCCACCGAGACCCCCTCGGCTGCGAACGTTCGGCGTTATGCCGAGATCGTTCGCGACCGATCGACCTTGCGTCGATTAATTTCGTCTGCAGACAAAATTGCGACGGATGCACTCAATCCTCAAGGCCGCGAGACACGCCAACTGCTCGATGAAGCCGAGTCGACGATTTTTCGGATTTCCGAAGAAAGTGCTCGCGGCAAAGCGGGCTTCACCGACATTACGAGTCTTGTAGGCGAGGTGCTGACGCGGGTCAGCGAACTTTACGACGCGGGTGGTGGCAGTGACGTCACCGGTGTACCGACAGGTTATGTCGATCTCGACCGGATGACGTCGGGCTTGCAGGGCGGCGACCTCATCATCGTCGCGGGCCGCCCATCGATGGGTAAGACAGCGTTTAGTTTGAATCTCGGTGAACACGTTGCGCTCGAGGCCGGGTTGCCGGTCGCGGTGTTTTCCATGGAGATGGGGGCAAGCCAGTTGGCGACGCGGATGCTCTGTTCGATCGGTCGGATCGACAGCAACCGATTACGTACGGGGCGCCTCAACGATGACGACTGGTCGCGGCTGACCGGCGCGATCGGCCGGATGCAGGACATGCCGATGTTCATCGATGAAACCCCAGCCCTGTCCGTGATTGACCTGCGTGGCCGGGCCCGACGGCTCGCTCGCCAGCAGGGTCGCCTTGGGCTAGTGGTGATCGATTATTTGCAGCTGATGTCGGGCAGTGGGGGCAACGAAAACCGGGCCACCGAAATTTCCGAAATGACCCGTTCGCTTAAATCCCTAGCGAAAGAATTAAATTGCCCTGTGATTGCGTTGTCACAGCTCAACCGCTCGCTCGAACAGCGGCCCAACAAACGCCCGGTGATGAGTGATCTGCGCGAATCTGGTGGTATTGAGCAGGATGCCGACGTGATTCTGTTTATTTATCGGGACGAGGTCTACAACCCAGACTCGCCCGAAAAAGGTACCGCCGAGGTCATCATCGGCAAACAGCGGAACGGCCCGATTGGTACCGTGCGACTGACCTTCGCCGGTCAGTTCACCCGCTTCGAGAATTACACGCCCGGCGCAAGTTTTTAGTCTTTACAGCGCGTCCGCCGCGTAGTCAGCCAACCGTGAGCGCTCGCCACGTTGCAGGGTGATATGCCCCGCATGGCCCCAGCCTTTAAAACGATCGACCACGTAGGTCAGGCCTGAAGAGCCCTCGGTCAGATAAGGCGTATCGATCTGCGCAATGTTGCCTAGACAGATCACTTTCGTCCCCGGACCTGCGCGTGTCACCAGCGTCTTCATCTGTTTGGGAGTGAGGTTCTGCGCTTCATCGATGATCAGGTACTTACCCAAAAAGGTACGACCGCGCATGAAGCTCATGGACTTCACCTTGACCCGCGACTTGATCAGATCGTTCGCAGCAGAACGACCCCAGTCGCCGCCGCTTTCGCCCTTATTGAGCACCTCGAGGTTGTCTTCGAGTGCGCCCATCCAGGGCTGCATTTTTTCTTCTTCAGTGCCCGGCAAGTACCCAATGTCTTCGCCCACGGGGACCGTTGCGCGCGTCATAATGATTTCGCTGTAGCGCTTGCTTTCGAGTACCTGAGATAGCCCCGCAGCCAGGGCCAACAGAGTCTTTCCGGTACCCGCCTGACCCAGCAAGCTGACGAAATCCACATCGGGGTTGGTCAGCAGATTCAATGCAAAGTTCTGCTCGCGGTTGCGCGCACTGATACCCCAGACCGAATTCTTGTGGTGCCCGAAGTCGCGCAGCGTCTGCAAGACGGCCGTACTGCCGTTAAGTTCCCGCACCTGCGCAGCCAGCGGCAGTTGACCTTCAAACCAGACAAACTGATTGAGCAAAAACTGGCGCACCAGCGGCCCGGTAATCCGGTAGTAAGTAACGCCGCCTTGCTGCCAGCTTTCCATACCCTTGCCATGCCGATCCCAGAAGTCGGCGGGCAACTGCAGGACGCCCGAATAAAGCAGATCGGTGTCTTCAACGACCTGGTCGTTGAAATAGTCCTCGGCGCGAAGACCCAGGGCGCGGGCCTTGATGCGCATGTTGATGTCTTTAGACACCAGTACGACATCACTGTTCGGCCAGCGCTCTTGCAGCGCGTGGACGACACCCAGGATTTGATTGTCAGCCTTGGTCGACGCCAGGCTCGAGGGCAGGGTGGTCGAGGCCAGGGCCGTCGTCTGCAGCCGCAGGCGTCCGGTGGCTTCACGATTCCCGAGTTTGTCGAGGCGAACACCCTCTTCAATCAGGTGCGCGAGCGGCGCAGCTGCATCGGCCGAAGCACCTGTCGGCACATCCGCACGCATCGGGGACAGGCTGATACTCAGATCGCCAACCAATCCCTCGATCGAACGGCTCGCCTGCCGAGCGTTCCGCGCGACCTCGGTCATGCCCTTCTTGTTGTTATCCAACTCTTCGAGCGTCACCATCGGCAGGAAGATGTCGTGCTCTTCAAAACGGAATAACGAGGTTGGATCGTGCATCAGCACGTTGGTGTCCAACACGAAGAGGCGCGGCCGCAGGGTCTTGCCGCCGGGCTCGAGCGACGTGGCACGGACCCGGCCAGAGCGTGATTTGGGTTGCGCGTCCTGCGCCGCGGACTTCTTCGTGGCGCCCGCTTCGAGACCCGCTTCAGTGCCAGCCTTGGCGTTGATTTCAGCTGCGACTTCAGTCGCGACTTCAGCCGCGCTTGCAGACGCCGTGCCAGTGCGAGTGCCGTCGCCAGTGCCGCTCTTGCTCCCGCGACGCGGCTTAGCCGGGATTGGCGTGGCCGCTGCCGGGCTATCGTTCGAATCCACCGAGGTGTCCAGATCGGTGCGCAGCGGATCCAGTAAATCGGGTTGGAACGAGCCCTCACTTTCCGCGCGCAGATCGTTCGAGACCGGGTTTCCAGCCTTCGCGCCTTTGCCCCGGATTGGGCGAGCCCGAACGTCGTCGGTCAGGTTGAACGGGGACGCAGGTTTGGATGGAGCTTTGGGCAGCGGCATTCGGATGGCAGTCGGTTGGGTAAAGAGAGGGTTTAAGCGGACTGGGTCAAGGCCTGAACAGCGGCTAATACCTCGTCGGCGTGGCCGGCCACTTTGACCTTGCGCCACTCTTTTGCAAGGTGTCCAGACCGGTCTATCAGAAAAGTTGAACGTTCTATTCCGCGTACGGGTTTGCCGTACATGGTCTTCGCTTTGACAACGTCAAACAGCCCGCAAAGAGCCTCTTCCGTGTCGCTCAGTAACGCGAACGGCAACTCAAATTTGGTTTGAAAATTGGTATGAGACTTCAGGCTGTCGCGCGAGCATCCAACAATCAGGGCTCCGGCCGCCGTGAACGCCTCTTGCCGGTCGCGGAATTGCAGGCTCTCGTCCGTGCATCCCGGTGTGTTGTCTTTCGGATAAAAATAAAGGACGACGGCGACGCCACGATGATCGCCCAGACGGAATTCGCCGGCGGTCGAGGAAGCCACGAAATCGGGCACGCGCTGGCCGACTGTCGGGATCACGGAAACTTCGATTTGCTCACTCTTTGACATTATCACAAGCCTATTAACGGACGATTAAGGGACGAGGACCGTCGGTAAAAATACGGCAATCACCCGCCGACCTTCGCCAGCGAGTACGTTGTAGGTGCGACAAGCGGCTGCCGTATCCATGGCTTCAACACCCACCCGAACGGCGGCTAGACCTGCGACCAGCCTCGGGTGTGGGAACTTCAGGCGGGCTCCGGTGCCCAGCAGCACAACATCAGGCTGCAACTCGATCAGGCCATCGAAATGCGCGCTGGTCAGTGCCTCAAACTGCGCTTCGGGCCAAGGCATGACGCCCTGTTCTGGCATCAGGGCGAGAGCGCCCTGATGGCGCACCCGGTCGACCTCAATCCAGTCTTCGCCATAGGCGGTAATTCTGGAGCCGATGCCGGCCCCTTCCACATGCAACTTCACGGCAACTCCATCGATAATTGCTACATTATCGGATGTTGCGCACCAAACTCGGTATCTAAAGCTATGTCGGAACGCGAATTTACGCGTATCGCGCGTCTGCCGCCCTACGTCTTCAATATCACCGCCGAGCTCAAGATGGCTGCGCGTCGTCGTGGCGAAGACATCATCGACATGAGCATGGGCAACCCTGACGGCGAAACCCCTCAGCACATCGTTGACAAGCTGGTCGAAGCTTCCAAGCGTCCCGATACCCATGGATATTCGGTGTCCAAGGGCATTCCGCGCTTACGCAAAGCCATCAGCGACTGGTACGGTCGTCGTTTCAATGTTGAGATCGATCAAGAGTCTGAGGCCATCGTCACGATTGGCTCTAAAGAAGGCCTTGCCCATTTGATGCTTGCGACGCTGGATCGGGGCGATGTCGTTTTGGTGCCCAACCCCAGTTATCCGATTCATATTTATGGCGCTGTGATCGCGGGTGCCGATATCCGTTCGGTTCCGATGGAGCCCGGGGTTGATTTCATCGCCGGGATCGAGCACGCGATCGCTGATCTCGCGACCGAGGGCAAAAAGCCCAAGATGATGATTCTGGGCTTCCCCAGTAATCCGACCGCGATCTGCGTCGAGCTATCCTTTTTTGAGCGCATCGTGGCGCTTGCGCGCGAACACGACATTTTGGTCGTCCACGATCTCGCTTACGCCGACATTACGTTCGATGGATTCCGGGCGCCCTCGATCATGGAGGTGCCGGGTGCACGCGATGTCGCGGTGGAGTTCTTCACCATGTCCAAGAGCTACAACATGGCGGGCTGGCGCATCGGCTTTATGGTCGGCAATCAGCGTCTTGTGTCCGCGCTTGCCCGTATCAAGAGTTATCACGACTACGGCACTTTCACGCCGATCCAGGTTGCGGCGATTGCCGCTCTTGATGGTCCGCAGGATTGCGTTGAAGAGATCCGTTTGCAATACCAGAATCGTCGGGATGTTCTCGCCCGCGGTTTGATTGAGGCGGGGTGGCAGGTCGATTTGCCGCGCGCGTCGATGTACATCTGGGCCCTGATCCCAGAGCCTTACCGCGCGGCCGGCTCACTCGAGTTTGCACGCAAGTTGCTGGCCGACGCCAAGGTCGCCGTATCGCCCGGCATCGGTTTTGGCGAACTGGGCGATTCGTACGTTCGGTTTGCACTGATTGAAAACGAGCAGCGCACGCGTCAAGCCGTTCGCGGCGTGCGCGACATGTTCCGTCGCGATGGTCTGATTCCTCGGGCGGCAGCATGACGGTGCGCGTTGGTCTGCTCGGGGCTGGTACCGTTGGCGCCGGCACCTTCGCCGTGCTGGCCCGCAATGCCGATGAGATCGCGCGGCGAGCCGGGCGCGCCATTCAGATCGTTCGGATTGCAGACCTCGACCTTGATCGAGCCGCTCGGGTCGCGGATGGTCGTGCTGAAGTGACGACCGATGCTAGCGCTATTGTGGATGCCCCCGATATCGACGTTGTTGTCGAGCTCATTGGTGGTTATGACGTTGCGCGCACCTTGGTGATGCGCTCCATTGCCGCCGGTAAACATGTGGTGACGGCCAACAAAGCGCTGCTTGCAGTGCATGGCAATGCCATCTTTGCCGCGGCTCACGAGCGTGGCGTGATGGTTGCATTTGAGGCCGCCGTAGCGGGTGGTATTCCGATCATCAAGGCCTTGCGTGAAGGCTTGGCCGCGAACCGGATCGAGTGGATCGCCGGGATCATCAACGGCACCACAAATTTCATTTTGTCGGAGATGCGTTCGCGCGGTTTGCCGTTCGCAGAGGTCCTCGCGCAAGCCCAGCAACTCGGTTACGCCGAGGCGGACCCCACCTTTGATATCGACGGCATTGATGCCGCCCACAAGGCAACCATCATGGCGGCGATTGCGTTCGGCACGCCGATGCGTTTCGAGTCCGCGCATATCGAGGGGATTCGTCATCTCGACGCGAAAGATATTCGGTTTGCAGAACAACTGGGCTACCGGATCAAGCTGCTCGGCATTGCGCGGCGGCGTGAGCGCAACGGCCTGCCGCTAGGGTTCGAATTGCGGGTCCACCCGACCTTGATTCCCTCGAGCCGGCTACTCGCCAGTGTTGAGGGCGCAATGAATGCTGTCTGGGTCCATGGCGATGCAGTCGGTCACACCATGTTTTATGGTAAAGGCGCTGGTGCCGAGCCGACCGCTAGCGCCGTGGTGGCCGACCTCGTCGACGTCACCCGAACCCTGACGGCCGACCCGGATCATCGGGTTCCTCACCTGGCCTTCCAACCTGATGCGCTGTCGGACCTTCCCGTGTTGCCGATCAATGAGATCGAGAGCGGGTACTACCTGCGCATGGCCGTGGCCGATCAGCCTGGGGTGTTGGCTGATGTGACGCGGATTGTCGCTCAGCGGCGGATCTCGATTGGGTCGGTATTACAGCCGGAGCCGGGCGCCGGTCAGACCTCGACCGACGTCGTGTTGTTGACCCATCGGGCGCTTGAGCGCGATATCGACGAGGCGATTGCGGCCATCGAGGCCTTACCCACCGTGTTGGGCCCCGTTGTGCGCCTGCGCATGGAAGATCTCAGCTGATGCGTTACCTCTCTACCCGCGGCGGAGCGGTCGTTGGGGATGCACTGAGCGCAGATTTCACCGACATCCTGCTCGGTGGGCTTGCCGCTGACGGCGGGCTGGCAATGCCCGAACGTATTCCGACGGTTGATTCTGAAACCTTAAATGGCTGGCGCTCGCTGTCCTACGCGTCGCTTGCCTTTGAAGTGTTGCAACGATTTGCAACGGATATCCCGCTGCACACATTGCAGTCGTTGATCGATCGCAGTTATACGGCCGAGGCCTTTGGGTCGCCGGCGATTGCACCGCTCGCCACACTCGAGCCGGGTCTGCATTTGCTCAAGCTTTCGGAAGGACCCACGCTCGCCTTCAAAGACATGGCGATGCAGTTGCTGGGCAACCTGTTTGAATGGGTGCTGACCGAGCGTGGTCAGGTGTTGAACATACTGGGGGCGACCAGTGGCGATACCGGTAGCGCCGCCGAATACGCAATGCGGGGTAAACGAGGCGTCCGGGTTGTCATGCTTTCGCCGGCTGGCCGGATGAGTCCGTTTCAGACGGCCCAGATGTTTTCGCTGCTTGATGACAACATCGTCAACGTGGCCGTTGATGGGGTGTTCGACACCTCTCAGGATTTGGTGAAAGCGGTCTCCAACGATGCGCCATTCAAGGCGCGCTGGTCGATTGGCACCGTCAATTCGATCAACTGGGCCCGTGTAGTAGCACAGGTCGTCTATTACGTTCACGGTTGGTTACGGGCCACCGACGGGCTGGCTGTGCCGGGGCCGGTTTCGTTCGCCGTGCCCTCGGGCAATTTCGGCAACGTGCTTGCCGGGCACATCGCTCGCCGCATGGGGGTGCCAATGTCGCGCCTCATCGTGGCGACCAACGAGAACGATGTGCTGGACGAATTCTTCCGGACGGGCCGTTATGCGCCCCGTTCCGCCGCCCGCACCTGGCAGACCTCGAGCCCATCGATGGATATTTCCAAAGCGTCCAACTTTGAGCGCTTTGTGTTTGACCTCTTTGATGGGGACGGCGCGAAGGTGGCCGAGCTTTGGCGCAGCTTGGATCAGACCGGACAATTTGATCTGGGTGGAACTGCTGCCTTTGCACGCGCAGCCACCGAGTTCGGATTCGTATCTGGTCGTAGTAGCCATGCCGAGCGCCTTGCGACGATTCGATCGGCATTTACTCGCTATGGGGTCGCGGTGGACCCGCATACTGCCGATGGGCTCAACATCGCTGAACGCTGGCGTGAAGCCGGTGTTCCGATGGTGGTCCTTGAGACCGCGCAGCCAGCAAAATTTGCGCAGACCATGATCGAAGCCTTGGGCGCAGAGCCTGCTCGCCCGGCAGCGCATGTCGGTATTGAGAGCCGGGCCCAGCGCTATGTGCGTATGCCCGCCGATCTGGCGCAACTGAAGGCACTGATCGTTCAACGTTGCGGCCGATGAATCGTCCCGCGCCCTTGATGTCGCTTGACGACGCGCTCACCCATTTGCTGGAGGCCGCGACACCGGTGGCTGAAACCGAGTGGGTCTCGACGCTCGATGCCGCTGGCCGGGTCCTCGCCGAGTCACTGGTCTCCTCGATCAATGTGCCTGCAACGGACAAGTCCGAGCGTGACGGCTGGGCGATCCGGCTCAGTGATTTGACCGAGGCGCACCTTCCGAATTCAGCGCCTAGGGTTTTTCCAATTTCGCAGCGCATTCCCGCAGGTCAACCCGCTCAGCCGCTCGAACCCAGCACGGTCGCGCGGATTTTTACCGGCGCCGACCTGCCCGATGGGGCCGATGCCGTAGTGATGCAGGAAGACGCCGTCGAATCAACCGAAGGTGTTTCATTTCCGGATATTCCAACCGCGGGGCAATGGATTCGACGTACTGGGGACGATATCCGTGAGGGCTCGGTGATCCTGCCTGGTGGCTCACGGTTGACGCCCCAGGCCACGGGTCTGGCCGCCTCCGTTGGCGCTGCGACATTGTCGGTGCGCCGCCGTTTGCGCGTTGCCTGTTTTTTCACCGGTGACGAGCTGGTGGCGCCGGGCCAACCCTTGGCCCCCGGTGCGATCTATGAGTCCAACCGGTTTGTATTAATCAACCTGCTGCGCAACCTGGGTTGTGAGGTGGACGACCTGGGTTTGATTCCCGACGTACTCGACGCGACCCGGGCCACCTTGCGCGAGGCCGCGCGCCGCGCGGATCTGATTGTGAGTTCGGGTGGCATGTCGGTCGGCGAAGAAGACCATGTCAAACCCGCGGT
>Ga0214921_10001718_pt1 | contig 36873 bp, 31 predicted proteins | sample LL1505_MetaG_FD_177992 | JGI IMG/M metagenome (GOLD analysis project Ga0214921, IMG submission 177992) | Freshwater microbial communities from Lake Lanier, Atlanta, Georgia, United States - LL-1505 | ecosystem: Environmental > Aquatic > Freshwater > Lake | place: USA: Georgia | collected... | reverse complement strand
AGGCAACACCGCTGCAGGGGTGACAACGGACAGCTGCACCACATTGGCCAGCAGGTCAATGACCGCGGGGCCGCTGCCCTTGTAGGGGACATGCAGCACCTCAATCCCGGCTTTGTTCAGAAAAACCTCCATGGCCAGATGCGTCAGGCCGCCGCTGCCGCCTGAAGAGTAGTTGAGCGCTTTAGGCTGAGCCTTGGCCTTGGCGATCAGTTGCTGCACAGTGCTGACCTGTGTGTCGGCGTGCGCCACCAGCAAGAGCGGCGTGGTGGCCAGCATGGAAATAGGCGTGAAGTCCTTGGTGGGCTCGAAGCTGTATTTCTGTAGCAGCGTCGCGTCGATAAATTGCGACACACTGAAGAAAAGCAATGTGTAACCGTCGGGCGCCGAGCCGGCCACAAAATCCAGGCCCAGCATGCCGGCTGCGCCAGAGCGGTTTTCAACCACCAGCGATTGTTTCCAGTTTTCAGATGCAATCTGCGCAAAAGTGCGGCCGGCAAAGTCGGTGCCGGCCCCGGGGGAGGTCGGCACCACCCAGCGAACGGGTTTATTGGGGTAGGTGGCGGCGGTTTGGGCCAAGGACATGCCGGGCGTCAGGGCAGCCAGCGAAGAGGCGCAAGTGAGCAATGCAGAGCGGCGGTTCATGGGCGTCATTGTGGAGGTCCTATTTTTTCAGCAAGTTGAAAAAAAACATATCTCATCTTATGCTGAAATGAAGGGCTTGATTCATCTTGAACACCCAGCCCTAAGGACGACCCCATGAGCCCAGAAAACGTGCGTGCAGCCTGGCGAGAACTGACCCGAACCCGCCAATTGGTGCGCGTGCCTGGGGTGTATGACGGTTTGTCTGCACGCATCGCACAGCAGGTGGGTTTCGGTGCTGTGGCGTTTTCGGGCAACGCGGTATCTGCCAGCTTGCTGGGCATGCCCGATGTCGGCATGCTGGGCATGAGCGAAAACCTCGAGCATGTGGGGCGCATTGCACGCCAGCTCGATATACCGGTGATCTGCGACGCCGATACCGGTTACGGCGGCGTACTCAATGTGGTGCGCACCGTGCAGGAGTTTGAGGCTGCCGGCATTGCCGCCATCCATATTGAAGACCAGGTCACGCCCAAGCGCTGCGGCCTGCTGCCCCAGGGCATCCCTGTGGTCAGCCAGGAAGAACACGCCCAAAAAATCCGCGCAGCTGTACAAGCCCGGCGCAGCCCCGATTTCTGGATCATTGCCCGCACCGACGCCAAGTCCATGCACGGCTTAGAAGACGCTGCCCGCCGGGGCCGCGCTTATGTGCAAGCCGGTGCCGACGCCGTCCTGGTCATGGGGGCCAACACCCCCGAAGAATTGCGCTACGTGGCCGGTGTTGTCCGTGCGCCGCTGGTCACCGTGATCCAGGAATCAGCGCCCACCAACCAACTGACAGACGCCGTGCTGCAAGAAGTCGGTTGTGTGTTGGCACTGCACGCGGGTACCACCCGCTATGCCGCGGTACAGGCCATGCACGAGGTGCTGAGCACACTGCACCGCGACCAACATACCCATGCGGTGAACCACCGCATGGCCAGCTTTGAGCAATACAACCAGGCGCTCGGTTTGCCCGCTTGGCTGGCGCTTGAGGCCGAGCTTCTGAAGCCAATGGACGGCAACAACTAAGTCCCACCATGACACACACACTGTTTGACAAAATTTGGGCTCTCCACCATGTGGACACGCGCGCCGATGGCAAGCACCTGCTTTATATGGACCGCCACGCCGTGCATGAGCTGCATGCACCGCACGCCTTTGGCCTGCTTGACGAGAGCGAGCGCCGCGTGCGCCGCACCGACCTGACGATGGTGGTGCAAGACCACACCGTGCCCACGCGGCCCGGCGTGATACGGATCTCACCGCACATTCAGGCCACGCTGCAGGCCGGTTTGCGCCACGGCGTGAAGGTGCTCGATGTCAACGACCCTGAGCACGGCATCGTCCACGTGGTCACGCCGGAGCTCGGCATCTCCCTGCCCGGCCTGACGCTGGCCTGCCCCGACAGCCACGCTTCGACTGTAGGCGCAATCGGCTGCCTGGCCTTTGGTTGCGGCACCACCGAGCTGGTGCATGTGCTGAGCACCCAGGTAATGGCCATGGAAAAGCCCCGGCAAATGCGCATCTGGCTTGACGGCAGCATGTCTGACTGGCTCAACGCCAAAGACGTTGCGCTAGCGCTCATACGCCGCATGGGTGTGAGTGCTGCACGCGGCACTGCAGTTGAGTACTGTGGCCCGGTGGTCGAGGCCATGGACATCGAATCGCGTATGACGCTGTGCAACATGACTATTGAGTGGGGCGGGCGCACCTGCCTGATTGCGCCAGACGAGAAAACCATTGCTTGGTGCAAAGGGCGACGCGGCGCACCACAAGGTCAGGCCTGGGACGAGGCGCTGGCCTGGTGGCGCACGCTGCACACCGATGCCAAGGCCGTGTTTGACGAAGAACACCACCTGGACTGCACCGACTTGTCACCTCAACTCACCTGGGGAACCGACCCCGCTCAGGTCATTGGGATCAACGAAGCCGTGCCGCAACCCATGGCCCTCGGTGCATCGGCGCAAGAAAGGGCCACCCGCGCCTTGGCCTACATGGCGGTGAAGGCCGGGCAATCTCTGGACGGCTTGGCGATTGACCGGGTCTTCATAGGATCTTGCTCCAACGCCCGTCTGCCAGACCTGCGCACTGCGGCCCGCGTGGTGCAGGGCCGTCAGGTCGCCGCCGGCGTGCAAGCCCTGGTGGTGCCGGGATCGAGCACCATCAAAAGGCAGGCCGAAGCCGAAGGTCTGGACCAGATATTCCTGCAAGCCGGCTTTGAGTGGCACGAGGCCGGCTGCTCCATGTGCGCAGGCGCCAATGGCGACATCGGCTCACCGGGCCAGCGCTGCGTGGCCACTTCCAACCGAAATTTTGAAAACCGCCAGGGCCGCGATGTCCGCACCCATCTGGCCAGCCCGGCGATGGCAGCGGCCGCCGCGATTGCCGGCCACTTAACGGACGTCAGGCGCCTGATGGAGACACCGGCATGAAACGCGAACCCCTTATTGAAGTACACGGCGCAGCCGCCCCTTTGCTGCGCGACGACGTGGACACCGACCAGATCATTCCGTCGGCCTACCTCAAAGATATGAACGCCGACATGGCGCAAGGCTTGCTGGCCTACATGAGGCGCACGCCCGACGGCCAGGTGAACCACGACTTTGTGCTTGAGCGTCCGGCCTTCAAGGCTACACCCATCTTGATTGTGGGCAGCAACTTCGGCTGCGGCAGCTCGCGCGAGCATGCGGTTTGGGCGATCAAAGCCTTTGGCATTCGCTGCGTGATCGGCGTCGCCATGGCCGACTTCTTTAGAGAAAATTGCGTGAACAACGGCGTGCTGCCCATCTCACTGGAATTGCCCGCCTGGAGCGAACTGTCTCAATGGGCGGTGGCTGCTGAGGGCCAACAAGCACTGCACGTGGACCTGGCCCGCGGCGTGATCAAGACCGACGCCGGCCAGCAGTGGCCTTTTGAGATAGCCTCCCACGCCCGTACGCTGCTGATGGAAGGTCTGGACGACATCGGCCTGTCGCTAAAACACATGAGCGCCATCGAAGCCTGGGAAGCGCGTACCGCCCGTCAGCGGCCCTTTATGCAAAGCTGCGCGGCGATTAGCACTTGAGGCAGCGCAGCCTCAGACTTTTTTGACTTTAGGCACCTTGATCTTGAACAGCTTCGCGTCTGATGGCGGACATCAGCGCTGTGCTTGTTTTGAGGCGAGAAAAATACCCGGCAAGATCAGCCCCGCACCGATGATGTGGTGAAAGCCCATAGACTCGTCCAGCACCAACCAAGCGGCCAAGCCACCGTACAAAGGGCTCAGGTAAAGACTGGTGGCCACCCGGCTGGCACCCAGCACTTTCTGACAAAACCCATAAGCCCAGTAAGCCCCGACCCCCGGTATCAGACCCGCAACAACAACCAGAAAACTGGCTTGCGCGCTCCATGGCGGGGTATCTGCCTGCAGCCATTCCCAAACGGCAAAAGGCAAAAGCACAAGAACCCCACCCATGCAAATGGCCGCCAGCCGCGCAGTAGCACTCAGCGGGCTGGTCCATTTTTTTTGCAGCAAAGCGTAGCCGGCCCATGAGATCATGGCCAAGATAATCCAGCCGTCACCCGCGGTCCATTGAACTTGTGCGAGCGACATCCACTGGCCCTTGACCACCACATGGCATACACCGGTTAAGGCAACGGCCACACCCAAACCCTGTCGCGAGGAAAAACGCTCACCCAGCCAGAGGACCGCACCCAGCGCAATCAGCACCGGTGAGGCGGCGTAGATCAAGGCTATGTTCATCGCGGAGGTAGTCTGCGCGCCCTGATAAACCCAGGCTCCGCAAACCAGCATGCCCAATGCGCCCAGTGCCAAGTATTGCCACCCCAACTGCAAGGTGATGCGGCGAGCCTTCCAGAGTTCGTTGCGGGCGATAAAGCTCAGAATTAAACCGGCCAAACTCCAGCGCCCCAAGGCCAGCATGTGCGGCTCAACCACCCCTGGCGCGGAACGGGCAACAAGATAGTTGACGGACCAGAGGGCGGGTGTGATCCATAAGAGGCTCAGAGCAAGGCGTTGTCGGGACTCGGGTGTTGTTTGAGAAATCATTGGGCGCAAGAGTACCTTGCTTTAGTCGAATGGCTCAACCCCGCCAACAGCCAATCGCCGACAGTACAGATTAAAAGCCTGTTTTGCTTAAACCATAACTTGAGGACTAGAAAATAAAGCTAAAAAGTTCTAATAATTTATGAATTACGATTAATACTCGAATATAAAACTTTTTTGTTAGGTAAATACTATTTAAATCGACTATCCTTTTATTCAAAAAGGAGCTGGTTCATGAATCATTTTTATTCAGACGAAATATGTTGCACTTCGTGCTTGAATCCACCCATAATAAGTAGCCACTTCTGCAATTTTTGCCTGTTTAGGTGGAAATTTTAATTCGCATAATTCAGACCAAAACCCATCAGTTCAACAAATATCGGAGTTTTTATGAGCAATCGTCGCGAATTTATCGTCGATTTCAGTGTAGGCAGTGCAGCCCTGGTCGCAACTCAGGCACAGGCACAAGCCTTGGTAGATGAAAAAGACCCCCAGGCGGCGGCTTTGGGTTATGTAGCCGATACCAAAAAAGCAGATAAGAAAAAATACGCAAACCACAACGATTCGCAAACATGTAAAAACTGCTCCCTCTACCAAGCTAAAGACTCAGACCCCGCAGGAGCCTGCGGCTTATTTGCTGGGAAAAAAGTCGCAGCGGTAGCTTGGTGCGCTGCTTGGGTTAAAAAGGCTTGAACGCAGAGCGAGCGTTGGTTGTGGCGGCACCCACTCAGACAATTCAGTAGCCCAGCAGCCGATTTAACTGGGCGCCGATTTGAGCGTGCGGCTAACGGTGCGGCTGGCGTGATGGGTATGATTCTGATGTTGGCTGGCTTTTCACCGCACCCTTGCCCCGCTGGTGGGTGTTGGCCTGCAAGCTAATCCACAAACGTGGCGGCGGTCCGGGCTGAGACGCACCCTATTTTGAAAGCTATTCAAAGTTGCACAGAAGTAACCGGCGTCAATGCCTCATGAACATCGCCAGTCTGCTGACGGTGGCACCCGCACTCACTTCAACCATGGCTCAAGCCGATGAGCCTGCATACCCGCTTCGACCGATCACGCTCATCGTGCCTTGGCCCGCTGGCGGTTCCACCGATATTTCGTTGCGCTTTTTGGCAGAGGAAGCCGGCAAGCGCTTGGGTCAAAACATCATCGTTGAAAACCGGCCCGGCGCCGGTGGCAGCATGGCCATGCCCTTACTCCAAACGGCCAGGCCCGATGGCTATACCCTGGCCCAGATGCCGCAACCGGTGTTTCACATCGGTCACCGACAAAAAACGTTGTGGGACCCGATCCGCGACACCACACCCATCATTCAAATCTCGGGTTACACCTTTGGCGTGGTGGTGCCAATGGCCAGTCCGTTTCAAAGCATGGCCGATATTTTGAAGTGGGGCCGTGCGAACCCTGGTCTGCTCACCGTCGGGTCCAACGGCATTGGCACCACGCCACACACTGCGATGGAAGAGTTGATGAAGCAACAAGGCATAGGCTACATTCACGTTCCCTACAAGGGCACGACCGAACAAATGCTGGCGGTGTCCTCTGGACAATTGATGGTCGGTGTAAATTCAACCGGATTTGCACCCTATGTGGAGACTAACAAACTGCGTTTGATCGCCACCTTTGGCGAGCGCCGCAGCAAACGTTGGCCTGATACACCCAACATGAAAGAACTGGGGTTGGATATCGTCGCGATGTCACCCTACGGCATCGTCGGTCCAAAAGGGCTTTCACCTCAAGTCGTTCAAATACTGCACGCGGCTTTCAAGGCCGCCATGCACGAACCCATTCATCGCAATGAGATTGCCAAGTACGACCAAGAGCTGACTTATCTGGGGCCTGAGGACTACGGCAAATTCATGCGAGAAGCTTTTGCAACCGAAAAACGCGCCCTCGATCGACTCGCTCAATTAGGACGATCTAATTGACCAGGTGAGTCGGAATCCCACAGTAACTAGAGGGCAGAAAGGTAGTCACGGCCGTGCTCATGCGCAATCTTTACATCGCTTGGCACCGTCAGCCCCGTCGCCTTGGCTGTAGGCGGTTTAGGGCTTACCTTTCTGGATGGCGCTGCCGAAAGAACGTCAGCCCGTTGCGGTTCACGCCGATCCAGAGGAATGTATGTTCCGAACCATCCGGGTTAAGCAGTGATACCCACCCATCGCTCGGAACCTCCTTCTGTCCTTCATCGCGGTTGGTATAGACGATCAGCTTTCGCTGCGGATCAGAGACGCAGCTTTCAGCGCTCACCACGTAGCCGAATAACTTAACGTTGGACGACATTAGCATCACCTTGCCATACGCCGCAGTTACGCCCAGCGGCGTTCTAGCCGCATATGGCTGGAGGCGCCTCAGAGGTTGCCTCCTGCTGCGCCAGCGCCGGAGTTGAGCCAAACAGCGCAGCCACCAAGGCGGTCACGATCGATGTCTTTATGTTGTTCTCTCCCTGCCCCGCCGCCTTCCATCCGGAACGAGCACAGTTAAGTTAGTTTAATAAATATTTATTTTAAAATAAATTAATAAATATAAAAATACTATTATTTTTACTAATAAAATTAATAATTATATTAAAATACTCCAAGGGTATGTGCTACTTGTTAGGATTAATATTCAAATTAAAGTTCGACAAATTATTGTACTTATCTTTTAGTCAATTGCATTTCAAAGGGGACATCACATGAGCCATGAAAATTCAGGTTTAAGTCGCAGAATTATCCTTGGTGCCATGTTGGCCGCCCCGCCGTTTATCAATGCAAGAGCTCAGTCCAAGCCAGGAATGACCAACGAGTTGATACAAGCGGCACAAAAAGAAGGTGTGTTGAGCTACTACCACAACTCAGATATTGACATTACCAACTTATGGACAGATGTCTTCGCAAAACGATTCAAAATTCAAATGAAGAATATGCGTTTGCCAAGCTACCCTTTGTTTGACAGATGGCTCAATGAAACTCGGGTGGGACGGCACTTGGCCGACGTGATTCAAATCACAGATCCAACATTGCTGAGTTATGCCAACAAACAAGGCTACATAGCAAATTACATCCCCGAAGGCGGCGCTTTCATTCCATCTGAATTGCGCGAAGACGGCATTTGGTATGGCTTGTTCACGAACCCCATGGGTATTGGATACAACAGCAAAACAGTCACGCCCGATGAAGAGAAATTAATTCTCACCGGTGGATGGGATGCTTTGGCTGATCCGCGTTGGAAAGGCCGCTATGGCACAGCAACTCCCGCGTCCGGCGGAAGTTCTTACGCCTTTTGCTACATGTTCTTGGTCACTTTAAAAGCCAAATATGGCAAGCCATGGTTTTCCAAATTGGCAGCGAACAAACCTGATATTTATGCCAGCAAGGCACCGTTGTTTGAGCGCCTGGCTGCAGGTGAATACGCCTTGATGGACCAAGGTTCGGCTGGCAGTCTTTCCGAATACTACTTGAAGGGCGCTCCAATTCGTTGGGCCTTTCCTTCACCAACACCAATTTCCATCACATCACAAAGTATTTGTAAAAATGCAGCACACCCTGCTGCCGCACGTTTATTTCAGGAGTGGTGCACCACGGCAGAAGCTCAAGCAGAATGGTTGAAACACAGTATCGAAAACGCCACTCGTCCTGAGGTGGTTAATCCGCGTAAAGCAGCCAAGAGTGATTGGTACAAAGATTCATGGTTCCGTGAGCCGACAAAACTCTATGCCGATTATCTGAAAGACGAAGCATTTGCAGATCCTAAAAAACCTGTCATTGCGGAATGGAATGAAATCTTCAAAGGTTTAGCTACGAAAAAATCGTAAGAGATAGGTTGGCATGTCTCGATCTATCCTGTCATGGGTGTTAATCCCATTTCTGACTATTTTAGTGTTGGTGCCTGTGGGATTTATGTTCCTGGGTGCGTTCATGTCAGGAGCGCTGGCTGATCCAGACGCCCATTTAACGCTGGAGAAGGTTGCAAACGTCTACACCACGCTGCCTTATCTAGAAACATTGGGGTCAACCATCTTGACTGCGCTGATGGTGGCAGGATCAGCTTCTATTTGTGGCATTGGTATGGCATGGCTGATCAGCCGCACGGACATACCAGCCCGCTCAACGCTAGAAACCTTTATCATCGCGCCCTTATTTTTATCGCCATTTGTTGGTGCCGTTGCATGGTTGGTGCTAGGTTCCCCAAAAGCAGGTTTGTTGAATGTGCTGGTCAGAGGTATTTTTGATGTCAAAGGCACGTTCATCAATGTAGCGACGCCTACGGGGATTGTGCTGATCATGGCCTTGTATTACCTCCCCTATGCCTACCTAACTGTTTCCGCTGCCCTGAGAAACATGGATCCAGCAATGGAAGAGGCGGCCTATCTCAATGGTTCTGGTGTGATTGGAACAGCGCTTCGCGTGACCTTACCGGTCGTGCGACCAGCATTGATCAGCGCGTTCTTTTTTATTTTCGTGCTGGCATGTGGAACTTTTTCTATTCCTGCAGTTCTTGACCGAGCATCGCAACTTAAATTTTTAGCGGTTGATGTTTTTCAAGCCAGTGCCACCTACCCCATTGATTACGGAACATCTGCCGCCATTGGAACCTTGTTGTTTTGGATTTCGGTGGTGGGTATTGCGGCCTATCAATTTTCTTCGCGTGTGGCAAGACGCTTCGTGACGGTGACAGCTCGCGGGTATCGGATTCGATTAGTTCCGTTACGCATGTTGCGCTGGCCGTTGGTAGGTGTCGTGGTTGTTTATGTATTTTTATCGATTGTCTTGCCTTATTTGGCATTGATATGGTCCGTCTTTGCACGCTCTGGCGGAGACATTTTTAATCCTACTTGGACCGTGAGCAACTTTGACAAAGTGATTACTTCCCGTGAAGTGGTTGGCGCATCCATCAACACCATAGAGGTAGGTTTGATCACTCCGACCGTTTGCATTATTTTGGGATTGATCATTGCATTTTCAGTGCGCAGATTAAAAATACCCGGCGCGCGAGCCATTGACTACATCACGATGTTTTCGGTGGCAGTTCCCGGTATTGTCTTTGGAACAGGCGTGTTTTGGACTTACGTGATGACGCCTGTCTACGGCACCATTGGCGTGATGATCTTGGCTTTCTTGGCTTCATATTTGCCATTTGCCTACCGAATCGGAGACACGGCGTTGCTACAAATTGATCGTTCTCTTGAAGAGGCGTCCTCACTTTGTGGCGCAGGTTATGGCAAGACATTGATGCGAATCACTTTTCCTCTGGCGCGACCAGCGCTGTTGTCGGCTTGGATCATGGTATTTATATTTTCAATTCGGGAGATCAGCGCAGCTGTCTTACTTTCAACTGCAGACAACGTGGTCTTGTCCGTTTTATCTTTCAATTACCTCGACTATGGGGATGTACCCAAAGCGGCGGTGGTTGGCCTTTTACAAACCGCGATCTTGGCGATTGGTGTGATTGCAGGTCGGTTTGTTTTCCGTGTCAAACTTTCAAATCAAATGTAGTATGAGCAATCTAAAAGTCAGTCAACTGGTGGTCAAGTACGGAAACGTGATGGCCGTCGACCATGTCTCTTTTTCGGTTGCTGAAGGAGAATTTATTTCTCTGCTAGGTCCTTCGGGTTGTGGCAAAACCTCGGCCCTGCGGTGTATCGCAGGCCTTGAAAGCGCAGTTTCAGGCACGATTCACATCGGCGACGACTGTGTAGTGTCTGATGGCTTTGAGATGCCCCCCGAACTGCGCGGCGTCAACATGGTCTTTCAGTCGTATGCGGTTTGGCCGCACATGAGTGTTTTTGACAATGTGGCCTATGGTTTAAAAACCAAAAATATTGCCACATCCGAGATTGAAAGACGTGTCACGGAGGTGCTGCGTTTGGTCGGCCTTGAAAATTACGGCAAACGATACGGCACTGAATTGTCTGGTGGTCAACAGCAACGTGTGGCTGTGGCGCGTGCTGTCGTGACCGAGCCTCGCCTCTTGTTGTTTGATGAGCCGCTCTCTAATTTAGATGCAGGCTTGAGAGAGCGCATGCGTTTTGAATTGCTGGCTTTACAGCGTCGTTTGGGTCGAACCTCGATCTATGTCACACATGACCAAGCCGAGGCAATGGTGATGAGTGATCGTATTATTTTGATGAGCGAAGGGCGCGTGGTTCAAGAAAGCAGCCCTAGGGAGTTGTACGAGCGACCTGCAAATCGATTTGCAGCGGGGTTTGTGGGAAATGCAAATTTGGTTGATGGCGAGCTTATCGCGAGCCATGGTCAGGGAAGATACAGCGTGCGACTGCCAGGAGGCTTGGAACTTCAAGGCTACACGTCTCGAGCTGATTGGGAACCCAAGCCATCCGTTCTGATTTGTATCAGGCCAGAAAATATTCGTCCTGCTGCTGAGGGCTTCAACACAACGGTCAACCGTGTGAGTTACTTGGGCCCCATCCAAACTGTTGAGGTCCAGACTGGAGCTTTGACACTACGAGCTGATGTGTCTTCGAATCAAATCATTGAAGCTGGGACTTCGATGACCTTTCATATTGATCCATCTGCAGTTGTTTTAGTCCCAGAAAATTGATTTTTTATTCAAGGAAAGTTAATGAAAATCACTAAAGTTAAGCCCATGTATATCGATCGTTTTCTATTTGTGCAAATAGAAACAGACAAAGGCATTACCGGAATTGGTGAGTCAGGAACATGGGGGCAGTTAGAGGCCAGTTATGCAAGTATTGTGAAATATGGTGAATATCTTGTGGGGCGTGACCCACGCTATATCGAGCATCACTGGAATGTCATGCATCGTGCCAATCATTTCACAGGCGCTGCCATCAATGGCGCCATCTCTGCAATTGATATTGCTTTATGGGATATCAAGGGCAAGTTTTATAACGCACCTGTGTACGAATTGTTGGGTGGACGAATGCGTAAAACCGCGCGTGTCTATGGGCACGTCAAAGGCCGAACCCGCGAGTCCCTGATTGCAGAAGCGGTGCGATTGAAAAAGTTAGGCTTCACCGCATTAGGACATCTCAACCCCTTGCTGGATGAAGATGAAACCACGCCTTATTTCAAGCCGCATGCGCAGAAAATCGAAGACGCGGCCGAGACCGTTCGGTTGCTCAGGGAAGCTGTCGGCCCCACAGTGGATTTGTGTATTGAAATTCACCGCCGAATGACGCCCCCTGAGGCCATCGCCTTGGCTCGAGCGATCGAAAAATACAACCCTATGTTTTATGAAGATCCCTTGCGGCCTAACGATCCAGACGCCATGTCGTATGTCGCAAACCAGATTCATATCCCCGTTGCAACAGGCGAAAGATTCTTCACTATCTATCAGTTCCAGACCTTGCTCAACAGAAGGGCCGTCACTTATTTGCGGCCAGATGTCTGTTTGGTGGGTGGCATTACAGGTAGCAAAAAGGTGGCCGCATTGGCTGAGGCCAACGATTGCATGATCGTACCGCACAACCCCTTGTCCATCATTAGCACGGCGGCTTGCTTGCAAATAGCAGCTTGTATCCCGAATTTTTCAATTCAAGAATATCCAACCCGCAGCCAGGAAATTGACGGATCTACAGCTGTCCTTGGGGACGGCATGGCTACAGGTTTGAATGATCAGGTGAATGGATTTATTGGCATCCCTGAGGGCCCAGGCATTGGGCTGACCTTGGTGGACGATATCGAGAAGAAATTTCCACCACGTCCAAGACCTATTGCAATGCGGCCTCACTTCGATGGAAGTGTTGTCGACATGTAAACATCTGCGCAGCTTCTTTTTATAGAAGGGCTGCGCCGTTTTCCATGGACTTGAGTATGACACCGCACTTCGGCACGCGGCAACCTTACCCCGTGGATCACCCTGAAGCAATTGATCTTTGGATGGCGAAGCCGAGCACCAGTCATGGCGAACAGAGCTTCTAATCCGATTTGTCCATTTGATTCCGTCTAATGTAGCGCTTGGTGTTTAACCAAAAGCTGCGACAAACCGAAGACCTGTTGGTATCGATTTTTGATCTGCGGGCTATGTAGCGGAAGGCGTCCGACGACAGCATGGTCAGTCGACGCGCATGAGCTTAAAGTCGATCTCCATACTACGATGGGCCGTGGCAGCGCTCAGCCGCGTGCTGGGTATCGGAAGCCCGAATTCAGTCCGCATTGCAACCCTTCCGGCGTTTGCCGCATTGGGGTTAGGGTTGCGGTTATCTCGTCTTCAACTTGATCCGAACAACAAAACCCTTCTGAAGCCGAAAACCCGTGCCATACTTGGCAAATGAGGGTTGAGTTTCGTATTCGTCGCAACCTAAAAAATTTGTTTGCAGCTGCTCGCTGGAGGATGTTGATATGTACGCCGTGTTTGCTCGGTTTGCTCTGATTATTGGTAGTTTTTTAATTTTCATACGTCGTCAAAGTGGAGAGGCCGACTCTCAGGCCTTCGGCGAAAAACCCGCCATTCCCAAAGGCAAGCCTCAGGCCATTCCCACCCTCAAAATGCCGGCTGCCCGTGGCTGGGACAAGGGCCAACTGCCTGAAGTGGCGCCGGGCTTGACCGTCAATGCATTCGCCAGTGGTTTGTTGCACCCACGTTGGATTGACGTTCTGCCCAATGGCGATGTGCTGGTGGCCGAAGCCTGCAGTCCGGGCGGAAAGCCCAAAGGTATTTTTGACTTTGCACAAAAAAGCATTTTGCGTCGTGCGGGTGCCTTGGGCGTGAGCGCTAATCGCATTACGATATTGCGCGATACCAATGCCGATGGTGTGGCTGATATTCAGCAAACTTTTTTGAAAGATTTAAACCAGCCCTTCGGCATGGCTTTGGTGGATGGTCGCTTTTATGTCGGCAATACCAATGGCTTGGTGGTGTTTTCCTACACTCAAAACGCGCTCAGCATTGAAGGATCAGGTCAAAAATTGGCCAGCTTCAAGCCGGGTGGTCATTGGACCCGCAGCATTATTCCCAGCGTGGACCAACAAAAACTCTACATCGGTGTGGGTTCATCCAACAACATTGCAGAAAACGGCATGGAGGCAGAAGAAGGACGCGCCGCCATTCATGAGTTTGATGTGCGAACTCAACAGACACGCATTTTTGCGTCAGGTTTGCGCAATGCAGTCGGCATGGCCTGGGAGCCCACGACTGGCGTGTTGTGGACGGTGGTCAATGAACGCGACGGTTTAGGCGATGAAACTCCGCCAGATTACCTGACGTCTGTGAAAGACGGTGGCTTTTACGGTTGGCCGTATTGCTACTGGAATCAAATCGTGGACGACCGAGTGCCCCAAGACCAGGAGATGGTGGCCAAAGCCATCACCCCTGATTACGCTCTGGGTGGCCATACCGCCTCGCTGGGTTTGTGCTGGATGCCGCAAGGCACCCTGCCCGGTTTCCCAGACGGCATGGTGATTGGCCAGCATGGTTCATGGAACCGCAGCAAACTCAGCGGTTACCGTGTGATTTTTGTGCCCTTCGAAAATGGTCGTCCCAGTGGCCCGGGACGCGACATCCTCAGCGGATTTTTAGCACCCGATGAAAAAGTCTCTTACGGCAGACCCGTGGGTGTGGTGATTGGCCCGGATAAAAAATCCTTGCTGATTGCAGATGATGTGGGCGATGTGATTTGGCGCGTCACAGGAAACAGCTGATCAACACGTTTTTTAGCTGAGTCGAACCTGAGCCCCTTTAACGAAGCCAGGTCATCAGCAGACATCCTCGGGGCTGGCCCACTACACCCCGCTAGACCTGTAACACATTAGCTGAGTTCACAGCCACCTTCACGCGGCCCCAGAGCAGCGACCTTCTGCCAAAGGTCCTGCTCAATCACCCACGCAACATTGCGGCTCCCGCTGGCTTTTTCTGCCTTGATACGCAGCGTCCATTAGGGCAGGGTCCGCTGGACATCTATGTCACTGACATACATCTTCTCCGCGGACATCATTCTCCAAGTTATTTTGGAAATTTAAATATTTTTCATCTTTATTAATGAACTTATTTAATACAGCCATCAAATTTCGCTATTAGTTTTCAATAAAAAATTTTGCGCCCTATTGATTGAACACCTTCGCTTACAAATTCAAGTCTTTAAATATACAAAAAGAAAATTAACTTTATTTTCATAAAAATACCTTTTTTGCAATAAATAAATATTATAAAATTATTTTTTGTTTAAGATTTAAAATATTAAAGTTTTCACATAAATCCAAGGGTTTTTACTCTGAACTAAACATAAGCCAAAGCGAAAAATAGATTTCAACGTATGGTGGCGGCTTGATTTCCATACGGTTGTTAAGTTTGATTCCCCTTGAAATATATACACACACATGGAGAAATTTATGACAGACAAAATCAAAAAAGTCAGCGATGACATAAAACCGGAAGATAAATCCATCAGCCGCCGTGCGATGTTCAAAAGCGGTGTGGCCGCTGGTGTGGCTGTTGCCGTGGCGCCTACCGAAGTCATGGCGCAATCGAGCCGTCATAGACATTGGGACTATGTCGCCGATGTGGTGGTGATCGGTGCTGGTTGTTCTGGATTGCCTGCGGCCATTCGTGCCCGGGACGCAGGTTTGTCCGTCATCTTGATTGACCAAAACTTTGATGTCGGCGGCAAGATGCTGCACAGCGGAGCGCAGGTGTCCTTAGGCGGCGGTGACCCCGTTCAACTGCGCGACATCAAAGGTCTGAAAGACAAAGAAGGCTTTTTGGATGTGCCCCCTCAGCACAAGCCTGAAGAAATGACCGAAGACGTCGACTTCCTATTTCGTGACATGACCGACTGGTCGGTGATTGACAACGCAGCACAAGCTCCCTATCGCTTCAACGAGCGCGATCTGCATCGTTCATGGGCCGACAACTGCGCCGGTGCACGGCAATTTTTGATTGACAACTACATTCGTTTTGGCCGCATCAGCGGAACCCACCCCGGTGGCGGTATTTCACGAGCCCGTCGTGCTGTTGCCTTTTTGATGCTGGGTAGCAAGACCGACATCAAGGCTGGCACCGTGACACGTCAAGATGCCGGCATCCTGAACAAATCCAGCAGCCATTTCGCACCGCGCATCATGATGAACACTGTGGATATACCTAAGAATGCCGTGTCCAATGGCGCTGCATTGGCACGTGGCTTGGAGTTCAGTACGCGTGAAAAAGGTGCGCAATTTATTTTGAACCGCCGCATGACAGAACTGATTCGTGAAGAGCCGTTTTCAGGTCGAGTCATTGGGGTCAGAGCCAGCTACACGCCACGTTTTGATCCGGTCACCGGCAAACAACTAGAAAGCTATTTCAGCAATGGCAACGTGGTGGATCGCTCTGAGTCCATCACCATCCGCGCACGCAAAGCCGTGATGCTCTCCAGCGGTGGTATGAGTGGCAACCCCGAATTCCGTAGCATGTTCTACCCCGCTTTCCGCGACCCAGCGTATGGCTCCAGTGCAGCAGCTTTGCTCGGCAAGCATGGTCAAGACGCCAGCGGCCATAAAGCGGCTTTACGCATCGGCGCCAATATGGCTGGTATGCAGCAAAACTTAACTGCTGGTTTGACAGGGCACATTCCTGCGCGTATCGGTACAGCGGACTCCTACACCGACATGTATCCCGGTCACCCCACCTTTACGTATCGCGGTTCAACCGGCATCAGCATGGGCTTGAGTTCCTACGCACAGTTGATTGCTGTGGACCAAGTGGGGAAACGGTTTTATAACGAAATGGATTTAGTTAAAAACCACAATACGCCTGTTTGGCCAGGTGGCAAAGACAGCGGTTCTCCCACCCACTCAATGCAACATGTGCAAGGTGATTGGAGAAACTGCCATCGTGCATGGATCGGCCAACAGTACAACCGCAACTCGGGTATTGATGCTGCACTGCAAATCAACGAAGGGTCCACAACGCCTGACTTTTATGCGGGTCCTTCATGGGCGATCTTTGACCAAGGCACGGTTGAGAGAGACAAGAGTTTCACCATGGGCTACCCATGGCTGACAAACAACGGTTGCTTCTTCAAAGCCGACACTATTGAAGAGTTGGCTGACAAGATCATGGGCTATCAGTTCCAGCGCGTGAAACTTAAGCATTTGGCCGACACCGTGAAAAAGTGGAATGGCTTTGTGGACGGCGGTGAAGATCCAGAATTTGGCCGCGGCAAAGATGCGCCCATGTACAAACTCAACAAAGCTCCTTTCTACGCTGCATTGATTGCGCCCATTTGGCATGACTCCTACGGTGGTATTCGTATCAATGGCAAAGCAGAGGTGATCGACATGGAAGGCCGCGCGATTCCTGGGCTGTATGCCGGCGGGGAAGTCAGCGGTGGCGGCGGAATGCACGGTTTGGGACGCTGCCTGGTTCACGGCTTTATTGCTGGCGGAAGTATCGCAGCATTGCCGTGATCGGCTTAATAGCTTAGGTAAATAAGTCAACATGGATTCGTGACCTTCTTGGTACGAATCCATGTTTTGTTTGAGGGTGCGTTTTTTATATTTTCATTCTTAGTCTAATTTTTATGCGCAAAATTCCATCTCTCTCCAAATTTTTCATGATGGCGATGTTGCCTTTGGCTTTCACGCACATCACAGCACACGCTCAAGCGTCCATATGGGATGGTGTGTACACCAAAGATCAAGCGGCTCGCGGCAAACTGTCCTACTCACCGGCCTGTGCCAAATGCCACGGTGAAATTATGAATGGATCCGGACAACCCGATCAACGCCCATCCCCTGCTTTGGCTGGAGATATGTTTTTATTTTCTTGGAATAACAAACCAGTGGCCGCGTTATGGGCCTATATCAAAACCAGTATGCCAACTGATAACCCAGGTATATTGAGTGATCAACAAACATCCGATGTGATTGCGCACATGCTCTCACTCACTGGAATTCCTACCGGCGCTAAGCCATTACCCAGCGACATCGGTTCATTAGCCGGGATCATGATCAAAAGATCCAAATAAATCATGGATTTTCAAGACAAAGCGCTTTATCAAAAGCTAAAGTGTGAGCTCCATTTGCTCGATGATATCGGCAATGCAGGTCAGATTATGGCCATACCTTTGGCGATTCAAAGTACGGATGATTTGTCGCTCGATGATCATCGAATAGTTATTTTTTATCGAAAAAAAGTCCAAGCTTCTGCAGATTTAACCCATGTTGGTAGCGGACGTTATTTGGTCGATGGCTTAAAAATAACATTGCCAACAAAACCTGGTAAATATACATTTAGTGCCGCGGTCAAAAAAGTGTCGGAGGCTAAAGAAGACATTGAATTCGAAGTGATTAAATTTTCACTTCAGGTTCTGGCGCATCAAATTCACCTCAATGTGTGGGATGTCCCTGATGCGATTGTCGTGGGTGAACGCTTTAAATTCAAAGTCAGTGTGAAGTGCTCATCAGGATGTCCCCTGCCGGGGCACCGCTTGCTTGTACAAGATGAGGCAGGCGTTGAGCTGGCTGCGGGCCTTATGAATCATGAAGTTTGGCCACAGACTGATTCACTCTACTACGCAGAGCTAGAAGCTACAGCGCCCAATCATGTGGGTTCATTTGAATGCAGCTTGAAAAGCGAGGAAAAGAAAACGGCTTCTACCGTGCATGGGGCTATGGGCTACAAATTTCAAATGAAGGTGGTGGCCAAGCCCGAATGCGAAATTGAAATCAAAGCTGTTGAATATGAAACGCAGCAACCGATTGAAGGTGCAAGTGTGGTGATGCATCCGTATCGAGCATTTACGGATTCCAATGGTGTTGCCCGATTAAATGTAGTCAAAGGGAGCTATGAAATTGTGGTTCACAGCAGTAAACGTATTCCGGTGAAAAACATCATTAGTATTGAAAACGCCTACAGCTCTGTCGCCCAACTCCTGGAAGAACCACCCATTCGACCCATAGAAGATTGGGGCGTCACTTTCACAAAAAACCAACCCACTGGCGATGAATTCAAAGCTTAAGCCTCATTCGTTTAAAGATCTTTTGTTGTGTTCTGTTATGACAGAGATGCCTCCTACCGCAGAAGTGAATATGTAACAAGCTGCTGTGCTGACCAGCCCTAGCTTTCTGATTTGGAGCCGCATTTACACCCCTGGGATAAATTAATCCATGGGAATTCACAGGTGTACTCGCCATGAAATACTTTAGTAGCCTGTTACTGGTTTTTATAGCCCCTTTAATGCTGCTGTCCGCTTGTAAAGATGCTTCGGAAAATTCTCAGGCATCCAACAAAGCAAGCGTTGACTTGGCTACAAAAATCCATCATATACAAGATATAAATTTTAGGATCGGTTTTCAATCAGTTCTGGTTCCTAACAAGCATATTTTATTAGTCAATTCGCACCTTGACTTGCCCGTTATCAACATGCCTCTTGATCCAAGTCTAAGAGCATGGCGAAAAGCTCAATTGTTTATTGGACAAAAACTCTTTGCAGAGAAAAGTTTATCAGGCTCCGGGAAATTGTCGTGTTCAGACTGTCATACACACGATGCAGCGCACGCTTCGCAGGCTGGCGTAGAAATACCAATGGGCGGCATCAATTTGAGTTTGCAGGGGATGCGTGCCAGTCCCAGTCTTTTATACAAAGATCACACGCCTGAATTTACGCTTTCCAAGGTGGGGCCTGTCGGCGGGTTTGATTGGGATGGTCGAGCTAACAGCCGTGTTGAACAAGCTCTTGGCCCTCTGTTTGCCGTAGATGAGATGGCCAACAGCAGTATCAAAGCCGTTGCGGACAAGATTAGAGCGCTCAGCTACTTCAATGATTTCAAATCAGCATTTATTTTGACCAATTCGGTTTCCGATCAAAAAATTTATGACACGCTTGTGTTGGCCTTAGACATCTATCAGCAATTCGATTCTGATTACAACTTGTTCAATAGCAAATTTGATTTGTATTTAGACGGTGAAGTGGCTTTGACTAATCAGGAAATCAGAGGCTTGGAAATATTTAAAAATCCTCTCAAAGGAAATTGCGATAGCTGCCACACCAGCGGAGTCAGTCCTTCGGGGCAGCGACCTCTGTTTTCTAACTTCAGGTTTTCGGCTCAGGGTGTCCCGCGAAATCCAAGAATTGAAGCAAATAAAAGTAAAGATTTCTATGACATGGGTTTATGCGGCCCCAAACGCACAGACCTGAAGTCAAGATTGGATTTATGTGGCCAGTTCAAGGTTCCTACGTTGCGAAATGTGGCCATCACACCGCCTTATTTTCACAATTCTTCAGTTGCAACGCTAAAAGAAGCGGTATTGTTTTATGCAACTCGTGATACCAAGCCTGCAAAATGGTATCCCGTTTTAAGCAATCAACAAGTTGATAAATTCAACGACCTACCTCTTGCATTGCGTGGCAATGTCAACCACGATCGACCATTCAGTAAAAAACCTGGAACTCAGCCTGCATTGAGTGATCAAGAAGTGGAAGACTTGATAGCGTTTTTACAAACGCTCACAGATGAGCATTCAGCACCTCAACGTCCGCCAACATTGAAGCGGCGCTGATCGTGAATGCTGATCAACGCCCCTCATACCCCATGACCAACTCCCGCCCCCCGTGTGAAGGTGCTGGCTTTACACACTGATGTTGAACATATCCAAGGAAATTTCACGCCAACTGACTATCCCCGTGAATAACGGTTTCGCCAATTCGATTAGTGAAGCGAAGTTACGGCATGAATTGCCCGCCGGTGATATCTAGGACGGCGCCGCTGATAAATCCCGCATCTTCAGAGGCCAAGTAGGACACCGCAGCACTGACATCCAAAGGAACACCAATTCGTCCCATGGGCGTATCCGCTATGAAATCTGCGTCGATTTTTCCAGGATCCGCAACCGTCAATGCCATTGGAGTCGAAATCCGAGTCGGAGCAATCGTATTGACTGTGATTCCCATCGGTCCTACCTCATCGGCCAGTATTCTTGCAAATCCAATCACACCTGCCTTAGAGGCAGCGTAATAAGCACCTGCCAATTGTGAACGTGTTCGCCCCGCCCGTGAACTGATGTTGATGATGCGCCCCCACCGTCCTCGTTTCATCAAGGGGATGGCAGATCGGGTCACCAAAAAAGTCCCCGTTAAATTAGTCGCGATGGTTTGATTCCAAATGTCCAAAGGGGTGTCTTCAACCGTCGCCTTTTTGCCACTAACACGGGGCGCTATGCCTGCGTTGTTAACGAGCACATCCAAACGGCCATGGTCTTTTTCAATTTTTTCAAAGAGGGCTAAAACGCTAGCTTCTGAATTGACATCCAATTCCATTGCAACAGTTGCCATAAGCCCAATGGCATGCAGCGAGGCCACGACTGCCTCACAATTTGATAGCCGCGTACCTGTTAGCACCACGGACATGCCGTCATGTGCCAGTCGTCGCGCAATGGCTTCACCCAACCCTTTGGTGGCACCAGTGACCAGCGCCACACGTCGGGGTCGTGTGTGTGACTTGTCAATTGGTGAGGGAGTGGGCATCAAGGGCTGACCTTGGCACCAGAGTCTTTGACAACCTTGGCCCACTTCATTTGATCTTCTTTAATGAAACGGCTGAAATCCTGAGGCGTATTGGTTACCGGCTCAAGTCCTTGGGCCAACAACTGCGTTTTGACTGCTGGATCAAGCAAGACTTTTTGCAAAGTATTGTTTAACAATTGAACAACTGAAGGAGGAGTTTTAGCCGGAGCCAACATGCCATACCAAGTGCTAGCCACATAACCGGGCAAACCTTTTTCCGTCACGGTTGGGATCTCAGGGACCAACGAAGATCTTTTGGCACTGGTCACAGCTAGTGCACGAGCCGTCCCAGCTTTTACGTGCTGCAACAAAGTAACGATGCTACTGATCGATACTTGCACTTCATTGGTCAGAAGAGCGGGCACTGCAGGACCGGATCCTTTGTATGGAATTGACACCATATCCACACCGGCCATGGACTTGAACAGTTCAGTCTGCAGGAAAGTGGTGCTTGCAGAAGAAGCGTAGTTCAGCTTACCAGGGTTCTTTTTCGCCAAGGCAATCAAATCTTCCACATCTTTAGCCGGAACTGAAGGGTGAACAACCAGGAAATTGGCCGCATCACCAATCAAACTGATTGGCGCGAAATCTCTCACCGGATCCACTTTGCCATTAGGGTACAGACTGGCGTTTATGGAGTGGCTGCCGGACGCAATCAAAATGGTATGGCCATCTGGCTCTGCTTGAGCCACATGCGTGGTCGCGATCAAGCTATCCGCGCCAGCCCGATTTTCAACCACTATCGGTTGTCCCAAAGACTCCGACATGGCTCTGCCCAAAACACGTGCAATCACATCTGTGGGCCCACCGGGTGAAAATCCGACCACAAATGTGATCGGTTTAGTTGGGTACTTTGTTTGGGCAGCAACATTAAACGGTAGCGTGAGCAATACGCCCATGAGTCCAGTAGCCAAAGATAAAAGCCATGATTTTTTATTCATGAAAGTCTCCATAAAAAATGAAATCGAGAGATTCGCCAAAAGAAAATAACAAGATCAATTAGCTAAGTTTTTAAATTTGAAATCTCATGATCTTGAAAACCAAACTCTTTCAAAATTTCGTGAGTGTGTTCACCCAATGTCGGCGGAGGTTGGCGCAACTGACCTGGTGTGGTGCTGAATTTGACAGGAATAGACGTCGTCACTAAGGGGCCAGCGGTGGCATGACTGTACCGATGAAAGTAACCTGTTTCAACCAAATAGGGATCGCTGGGCAAGTCAGCCAACTTGGCAACTGGGGCATTTGGAATATCCGCGATATCGAGTCGCTCCTGCCAATGCGCAGTAGTTTGAGTTGCGATCGACTCTCCAACAGCACCATAGAGTTCCGGGAAATGGGCTGATCGGGAAGACACCGTTAGAAATCTTGGGTCGCTTTTCAGATCCGGTCGTTCCAATGCAGAGAAAAGTTTTTCCCACTGCGAATCGGTAGTGGCCATCAAGCAGATGTGTCCGTCCAACGTCGCCATAGGTCTTCGATGAGGCATCAGCGCACGCTCATACCCCAAAGGCCCCATCGGCTCATCAAAATTTCCTGTCCAAAGATGCTCAATGAGATTAAACGACAGCATTGTTTCAAGCATAGGGACCTCAACAGATTGGCCTTCGCCAGTGCGTTCTCTGTGAAACAGGGCCATGCTGATGGAAGAAGCGAGCACATAGCCGCAAAATTTATCCGCCAATACAGTCGGGAAGTAACGGGGCTGACCATTAGCCAGGAAATTCATTCCGGCGATCCCGCTTTGCCCTTGAATGACGTCGTCATAGGCAGGTCGATTTCGTCGCGGACCATCGGAGCGATAACCCGGCGCACTGGCGTAAATGATAGATGGATTAAGTGCTCGGATGTCCGAATATGAAACACCCAGTCTTTCTGCAGCATCAGGCCGAAGGCTATGTAAAAAAACATCGCACTCCTTGACCATCCGATAAAGAGCGTCTTTTCCTAAGGGATTTTTCAAATTGAGAACTGCACTGCGCTTGTTTCGATTCATACCCATGTAGAGAGCAGCCATGCCTTCAGCTCGACTCGGCCCAATGAATCTATTGGGGTCCCCCTCAGGCGATTCAATTTTGATGATGTCAGCACCCATGTCACCCAGTATTTGAGTGGCAACAGGCCCCAAAATAAATTGGGTCATGTCTAAAACTTTGAGTCCTGTTAAGGGTCCGCTTGTTTTTTTCAAATCTGAGGTGGAATTACTCATAGATTGACTTTGCGGCATTTAACCATTCTCACAGGGGTGTAAGTCAAGATCACCGTTCCATCTTGACGAACAACTCGATTACGACTACGAACGATCCCTCTCCCAGGTCGACTGCTGCTTAAGCGCGCTTCTAATATTTCAACCTCTACATGGATGGTGTCTCCAACAAAACATGCATTCTCCATTTTCATATGCACTTCAAGTAGGGCATATGCTGTATGTTGCATGGTGGCTTGAATAAGCAGTCCCTCAGCCATTCCTTGCGCCAGGAATCCGGGAACCAATCGGCCTTTGATGTCAGACTCTTTATCTCGAAATTCTGCGTTGGTGAATAAGACTTCAACCAAGCCCAGTGAATTCACATAATTAACCAAATCTGGCTCTGTGATAGTGCGTCCAATACTACGAAATTTTCTACCGACCGGCAAATCCTCGAAATGAAACCCTAATCCGACTATTTCCATGATGCCTCCAACTCAGATGATGTTTTTTTTGCTGGGCTGACGTGCCACTCGACCCAACAAGGCGTCACTAACAATATTCCTTTGTATTTGGTTCGTACCTTCAATGATTTGAAGGACCTTGGCATCACGCATATAACGATTAATAGGAAAGTCCGCGCTGATACCACTGGACCCAAACAGCTGAACCGCATCTGTTGAGACCTTCATGGCCACATCGGTTGCGAAGCACTTTGCGGTGGCAGCCATTCTCGCTAGTTCAGTTTGACTTTGATGGTCATCCATCATTTGAGCAACTCGGTAAACCAGACTTCTCGCAGCTTCTGTTTGCATGCTCATGTCAGCAATGATCCATCGGATGCCTTGAAAACTATCAACGGTTTGTCCAAATGCACGACGCTGTTGAATGAACTCAATGGAGTGATCGATGGCGCCTTGAGCCAGTCCAACACCCCTGGCGGCATGAATAGGGCGAGCCAAATTAAAAGCCTGCATCACACGCTTGAATCCATCGGCGTGTGCCCCGAGACGATGTTCTTCAGGGACAAATACTTGATCTAAATACAAGGGATGAGAAGAAATTCCACGCGCGCCCATTTTATCTTCAGCGCGCCCTATTGTCAGACCTTTTGAACTGGAATCGATCTTATAGAAGTGTATCTCGCCCGGCTTTTCTTGATTTTGGTAATCGTAATCAACTGCTGTTTTGGCTGCCACAAAAATGTAATCACTGACAGCAGCACCTGTGCACCACACCTTTGCACCAGAAATGAGATAGCCGCCAGGCACAGGTTTAGCAGTGGTCTGAATACCTCTGACATCTGATCCGCTTTGTGCCTCCGTTACTGAGATGGATGCACGACATTTACCGCTTGCAAGATCGGGTAACCATTCATCTTTTTGAGCTTGAGTGGCACTGGCATCTATCACAGAAAAAGGCGTCCATTGGACAGCAAGTAAATAGGCTGTGTTGTAACAAACCCGACCTAACTCTTCTACGGCCAGACAAGCGGAAACCGTACTTGCACTGCCACCATAATTTTCAGGGAGCGGTAGAGCAAACAATCCAAGCTCACGAAGCAGAGCAAACATGTCTTCTGGGTACTTGGCAAGTCGATCTATATCATTGGCGCGAGGGGACACTTTTTCTCGTGCCACACGTCTTACCAAAGCTTGAATATGTCTTTGCTCGTCAGTCAGTCTCAAGTCATTTCTTTCGATGGATGGCTGTTTGCCTAGAACAGCCTGACTTTTCCCACTAATGACCGAATGAACGATCGTTCATTTTAAATTATGGATGAGTGCAAAGCTTGTGTCAAGCAACTTAGTTGAAGGCGTAAACACCCAACGGCAGACAACAATGAAATAAAATTTCAACAGAAAACGTCATGAATACCGTCGATCGGAGATAGATTGAAATTCTTTATCAGGCCATTCATTGAGTGGAAAAAACACCTGATATATTCCAGAATGACGTTGGCCACTTAACTTTGACCAGAAGAAATTCATACATCTCACAGTCAGAATCAACCCATAAATAAATACTCATGGCCTCTCAAGTTAAAAGCAAAGTTGACGTGCCAGAATTGATCGATCGTAGACGGGCTCAGTTCATCAATGCAGCCAGTGAGCTATTCGGACGCCAAGGCTACCACGTAACAACCATTCGACAAATTGCGCAAGCAGCTGGCGTCAGCGTGGGTCTGATTTATCAATATGTTGAAGACAAAGAAGACATCCTCTTCCTAGCTTTATTGGATGTTTTGAACGCTTATGAGCAACAAATTCCTAACGCAATTAAAGATTTAGTGGATCCCCTCGAGCGACTCATTGCTGCTGTTCAAGCTTACTGCCACGTGAATGATCAAAACGTCAATGGTACGGTTTTGGCATATCGTGAAACAAAATCATTGCAGAAAGCTCGCCGCGCTTTAATTCAAGCCAAAGAACTCAAAACAAACGCATTGATTGCCCGATGCATCCAAGACTGCATCAAAATCGAACTCATTGATCCTGCAATTGATGTTGAACTCTTGACCTACCAGTTTGTGATGTTTTCTCATGCTTGGGCTCTCAAAGCATGGCGTTTTCGATCGATGATGACCGTCGATCTCTACGTTGAACGAGGCTTGAACTTAATGTTGCATAGTGTTTTGTCCACCAGAGGAAAGAAAATTTATGCACGAAGAAAATCCATTTGAAATCAACTGCAAGCCACTAGACGGCCACCCAGCGATTGCGCTTGTTCTAAACAGATATAGATGCCAATTTTCTTGACTTTGGAGAGGTCTCATGTATCATCAACCAAAGTGAACGATCGTTCATTCGCATAGCAAATCAACAAGTTCCAAGCAGGAGTACTTGACTTGATCGATCTCCAGGTCATCCATAACGTCGCCGTGGTGACGCTTTCTCGCGCACCAGTCAATGCTATTCATAACGATTGGATTGATGCCTTTTATAGCATCTTGGAAAAAGTTTTGAGCACGCCCAATGTAGGCGCTTTACATATTCGTTCAGACCAAAAAGTCTTCTGTGCCGGTGCAGATTTGGCGCAAATCAGTCATCATTTTTCACGCCATGACGGCGCCGACCGTATGGTTGAAGACATAGCACGGTTTCATAAGCTCTTTGAGCGTATTGAATCTTTACCCATTGTGAGCCTGGCTGAAATTGGCGGGGCAGCTCTAGGTGGGGGCTTGGAGCTGGCCTTGGCCTGCGACTTGAGGATCGCAGCGTTCGAAGCCAAACTGGGTCTTCCAGAAGCTCAGCTGGGCCTAATCCCGGGAGCAGGCGGTACGCAAAGACTGACGTGGCTGTGTGGCAAAGGGGTTTCGTCGCGGCTGATTCTGGGAGGAGAAGTCATCGACGGAAAAACTGCTGGTGATTTAGGCATTGTCCAATGGGCAGTTCCAAGAGATCGACTTGAATTTTGCGCCAAAGAAATCACCTCACGAATCGCACAACTATCACCGGCGGCTTTAGCCCTAAGTAAATCGTGCATTGCAGCAGCAGCTGATACTGAACGCAATGGTTTTGCTGAAGAGCTCGAAGCAACACGAACCATGTTCAATGAACCGGACACCCGTCAAAGAATTGCAAAATTTCTCAACAAATCTTCAACTCATACATATAAAACTAAGGATTAAGCATGCATCTCGAAGGAAAAGTCGCTGTCATCACTGGAGCCGCTTCTGGTATCGGAAAGGCTGCGGCACTCAATTTGTCGAAAAAAGGTGCCAAAGTCATTATTCTTGATATCGACCGTCAAGGCGGTGCCGCATTAGCTGGTGAAGCATCCAATATGGAATACGTTTACGTAGACTTGGCCAGCCTTTCATCTATTCAAGAATGTGCCAGTCACATTTTGGCTAAACACGAATGTGTAGACATAATTGTCAATACAGCAGGCTGGGATCGTATTCAGCCTTTTGTCGAAAATACGCCTGAATTCATGGACAAGGTCCTAGCGATCAACTTAACAGGCCCTTTGCGCTTGACCCGCGAAATACTTCCATCAATGATCAAAGCCAATTACGGAAAAATCGTCAATGTCGCAAGTGATGCGGGTCGAGTCGGGAGTATGGGGGAAACTGTCTATGCAGCAGCCAAAGGTGGATTGATAGCATTTACAAAGTCCCTTGCCCGCGAAGTCGCACGCTACCGCATCAATGTGAATTGTGTTTGCCCGGGGCCGACTGACACACCGCTCTTTCATGCTCAACCTGAAAAACTAAAAGATGCATTGATTCGTGCCATCCCTTTTAGACGCCTCGCTGCACCTGAAGAAACAGCTGATGCCATAGCATTTTTTGCAGGTCCTGAATGTGATTACGTGACAGGTCAGATCATGAGCGTCAGCGGTGGATTGACAATGGTAGGTTAAGCAAATTCTTATATTTTTCAAATTATCAGAAAAGTGACACATCAATGAACGATATTACACAATCCTTTCATCGTCAAGGAATCGACTTCAGTAATTTCAAACCTCGACATTTCAAATGGGAGCTTAACGGCAAGGTAGCAACCATCACGTTGAACCGCCCGGAACGAAAAAACCCACTGACTTTCGACTCTTACGCAGAGCTTCGCGATACTTTTAGAGATCTTGTTTATTGCCGGGAAATCAAAACAGTGGTTATAACGGGTGCAGGTGGTAATTTTTGCTCGGGGGGAGATGTGCATGAAATCATTGGCCCCCTAGTAGAACTACAGCGCAAAGGGGATATGCCAGGCCTTTTGGCATTTACACGCATGACGGGTGACCTAGTCAAGGCCATGATGTCTTGCCCACAAACGATTATTTCAGCGGTCGATGGCATTTGTGCAGGTGCAGGCGCGATCATTGCTATGGCATCAGATTTACGCTATGGAACAGCCACCAGCAAAATCGCCTTTCTGTTTGTACGTGTTGGATTGGCTGGTGCGGATATGGGGGCCTGCAACATACTTCCACGCATCATTGGCTCGGGCCGTGCGGCAGAGTTACTTTTCACTGGACGTTCAATGGATGGTATCGAAGCTGAACGATGGGGCTTTTATAACAAGGTGTGCGAATCCCAAAACTTATTATCTGAGGCACAAGCACTGGCTTTCAGTTTGGCCTCTGGCCCCACTTTTGCAAATGCAATGACCAAGAATTGTATCCATCAAGAATGGAGCATGGGTATCGATGATGCTATAGAAGCAGAGGCACAAGCTCAGGCTATTTGCATGCAAACCAAAGACTATGAGCGCGCATATCTGGCATTTGTGGCAAAGCAAAAACCTGTTTTTGAAGGTAACTGATTCACGGGTTCTTATGGGTGAATATTTTCATCCTTTTTTACTCGATCCTTGATGGCCAATACAGCAAAGTTAGTTTCTATGAAAGATGATGATCTAACCAACTATATGGTCAAGGAGCGAGTGGCCATTGTTTCCCTGAATAATCCACCTGTCAATGGGTTAAGTTTTGACTTGCGTTCGTCTTTAGCACATCAACTTGTTCGAGCCACGAATGATTCTTCGGTTGATGCCGTTGTTATATTAGGCAACAACCATGTCTTTTGTGGCGGAGCTGACATCAAGCAACTCGACACACCCCAATACTGGGCTTGGCCGCGAACCATCGAAATTGCGCAAATGATTGACGAGATGAACAAACCCGTCGTTGCAGTGATTGAAAAATTAGCGCTAGGTGGGGGGCTTGAGTTAGCGCTGGGATGTCACTACCGTTTGGCACAGGCCTCCTCACAAATGGGGCAGCCTGAAATTAAATTAGGCTTGTTCCCAGGTGGCGGGGCAATTTTGCGTTTACCCCGATTGATTGGCGTGGAAGCAGCCCTGAGCTTGATGTTAACGGGTCAATTCATTGGTGCGAAACAAGCACTTCAACTGGGATTGATTGATCACATCGTCGATGACGATTTGGTACAGACGGCTATCGAATTTATAAAACTCAAACTTAAAGAAGGTGGCGCGCCTAGAAGAGCCCGCGATATACCTCTGGCAAGAGCTAATATCAGTGAATTATTCGAGAAATTTCGAAATGCTCACAGTCTTCCCGGGATGGGAATCGCCGCAAAAGTCATACTCGACTGTACGCAAGTCGCAGTGAGCAATTCTTTCGAGTCGGGATTGAAGGCAAGCGATGAAGGAACAGCTTTACTGATGAAAAGTGAGGAGTCGAAAGCGCTCAGGTATTTGTTCTTTGCTGAGCGCCAGGCGAGCAAGTTAGTAGCGCCAACTTCTACTAGCAATCAAACATTGACTACTGCAGATATTTCTCCATCGCTGGTAATAAAAGGCGAGGAGGATCTTGAATTACTAAAAAATCTTCAGTCCTCAGGCTACCGTCTCCACGATGAAAATCAACCAATACCCCCAGACCACATACTGCTTCATGTTTATCCTAAAAGTCGATTGATTGAAATAGTTCAAAAGTCCATTATTAATTCAGAATATTTGATAAAGCTAACTCGCACCTTAAAGAGCTTTAATCGAATAGTTATTTTCTCTAATTCTGGCTCTAACTTTGAATCAATTGGATTTTCATTACTTCTTGCATTTCATGAAATTTCGAAACTATTCTTACCGCACTCTTTTAATCAATTGTTGGCAAATTTTGGCATTAATTCAGGGCCCTTAAGATTAAGTATAGATTCAGACCAGAATGAATTGAAACAACCTTCCAATGAGACCTTGGAAATATGCTTCAGCGCCATGTATAAAGAAGGTCTTAAAATGATTCGAAACGGACGCGTTATTAATATATCTGATATTGACGTCGCAGCAATATACGCATTTAATGTTCCAGCTATTTATGGCGGGCCCATGTATCAGAATCAGTTAAAAAATACATGTTAATTAGTATTTTTCACTTAGAATACTGAAAAATTTCGGTTTTGTTCGCAATGTATTTATAATTAGGAGATATTTTGATGAGTAATTTCAAATATTTATTTTTTTTCACTTTTTTCGGACTTTTGATCTGCCTTAACGGCCCGTTGCATGCACAGTCGTATCCGAATAAGCCTGTTCGACTAGTGGTTGGATTCGCTGCAGGTGGAGGTACAGACGTCCTATCACGTGTGATCGCGAAAAAGCTATCTGAAACTTGGGCGCAACCCTTGGTCGTTGAAAATCGACCTGGTGCTGATGGTGCTATCGCGACAGATTTGGTTGCCAAATCTGCTCCTGACGGCTACACATTGGTGATGGTTTCCAATGCCCATACTATTTCGCCATTTCAGCGAACACTGTCGTATGACCCTGTCAAAGATTTCATACCGGTGATTTTGGTCGCATCGACTCCAAATTTACTCTTGGTGCATCCCAGTGTGCCGGCTCAGAATGTTTCTGAGCTGATTGCATTGGCCAAAGCCAAACCAGGCGCCCTCTCCTATGGATCAAGCGGTTCCGGCACATCGCCAGCGTTGTCGATGGAGCTACTGAAATCATTGACTAGTACGCAAATTGTGGATGTTCCTTACAAGGGAAGCACACCTGCAGTCTTGGATTTGTTAGGCGGACACATTCAAATCATGTTTGGCGCCATCTCCACAGTCAAACAACACGTTGATTCTGGAAAACTTCGTGCCATCGCGATCACAAGTCCAAAACGTTGGAGCAGTTTTCCAGGATTGCCGACTGTCAGCGAGACAATCCCAGGTTTTGAAGCAGCCAGTTGGTATGGGGTTTTGGCTCCGGCCGGTACGCCACCAGCCATCATTGCAAAATTGCAGTCTGAAATCGCGACAGCCCTTCAATCGCCCGAAATTCGCTCGTTCATCGTCGCAGAGGGGTTCGAAGTCATTGGTAATAAACCCGATGAATTTGCTCAAATTATTCAACGTGATATGCAAAAATGGGGTAACTTGATCAGGTCACTCAAGCCAACAACAACCTTGGCCAAATAGACACAGGCACCTCGCTTCCAGAATCTAAATAAAATTTAGATTCTAATTTTTTAATCCCTTATCTGGCGCTCTGCTATGAGCAGATGGGTATTTATCTTATGATTCCTAAATAGTAGCTGACGTAATTTTTGAATATTCAAGGTCTTATATGACGATTTACATGGTGCAACAAACCTTTTCAAAACCTGAATGGGAAGCGGAATGGAACGAATGGTATGTAGGCAATATGCCGGTTCTCATGCGCGTTCCAGGATTCATAACGGGCCAACGCTTCAAATCTCCATTCGGATCTCCCCCGCGTTACATGGCTATGTACACAGTTGAGGCAGGTGTATTCGAAAGTCAGTTTTATCTCGATTCAGGTGGTGGTGGAACCAACAGCCAGCGATTCAGACCCGCTTACCAAGTTTGGATCCGAAATTTGTTAGAGGGTATTCCCAAAGCGCCCGCCATCATGGACGATGAATCACTAATCGTAGTCGATGACACCCAAAAAATATGGTCACATTCAGAATTGAAAATTAATTGGCTTGAAACTACTGGATTTCATAAATCTACGCCACTGCGTGGAATTGCAGTTGCCCAAAAAGATCAAATCGATAGCTTGCTCAAAGATAATCGAATAACCATTTATCAGCCTGTTTCAAAGCAAATGGGTCCTCTTTATTGATATCTATAGACTTTTCTACACCTTCAATTACTTTTATAGGTATTCGTCATGGCCACTGCTTCAACTCGCCTCGTTGATTTTTTATTAGCTCTAGATGGTAATAGTATTTCATCTAAGTTACTTGAGAATGCCAGTATGGCGGTTCTGGACAACATCGCTTGCGGGCTTTATGGTTCAAAGCAGGCATGGGGAAAGATCGTCAACGACTTTGTACTTGACGAAGGAACACATGGAAAGGCCACCTTATACGGTTCAGATCGCAGTGTCTCTGCCGCACGTGCAGCGTTTGCCAATGGAACGTCGACTCATGGCTTTGAACTGGATGACATTGTTCAGGGCGCTTTGACACATCCAGGGGCTGTTGTTGTCTCTGCAGGACTGGCTGCAGCGGAACAAAGTGGCGCCAGCGGCAAGCGCTTGCTTCTAGGTGTCATCGCGGGCTATGAAGTCATGGCCCGGCTGGGAAGAGCACTGGGTGCAGAACACAACACGAACGGATTTCACACTACAGGTGTTGCAGGTTCCGTTGCAGCCGCCGTAAGTGCCGGTATTGTCTGGCAATTGACACGCGAACAACTACTATCGGCCATAGGTATTTCATGCTCAATGTCATCGGGTATCAAAGCCTTTACCCAAGGAACCGGCGGCATGGTCAAACGCATGCATGCAGGACACGCGGCTGAATCGGGCGTGGTGGCCTGCGAATTGGCCCGGCGAGGGTTCACAGGCCCGAGCGAAGGGGTAGATGGACGTTTCGGATTGCTTGAAGTCATAGGAGGAAGTGACATCCTCCCCCAAGAGCTCGATATCAAATTGGGTGAGATTTTTGCCATCACGCAAATTTGGGTTAAGGCATACCCTTGCTGTGGTCTTTTGCATTCTTCAGCCAATGCGCTAGAGTCCCTCAAAAATGAGCACCATCTGACAACTGCTTTAATCCATGAAATTGTGATTGGTACAGGTCAACGTGCAGTTGATCAAAATAGCGATCCAGATCCGCGGGAACCAATGACAGCGCAATACAGCTTGCAATATTCCGCTGGAGTGGCAATCGCAAAAGATGCACGTGACCCTCAAGCGTACGCACAAGAAAATTTATTTGATCCTGACGTACGCGCCATTGCCGCAAAAACCCGCTTGACAGTAGATTCAGAGATGAATGCATTGTTTCCAGCCCATTTCGCCTCTCGCGTGGTTGTCAAAACCACAGACGGTCGCACACTTGAGAGGACCATCATTGATCCCAAAGGAACTATTGCGGACCCCCTGAGTTTTAACGAAATTGGAGAAAAATTTGCTCGACTGACTTCGATTGTGAAGGACACTCCAAGCATTCAAAAAATACGACTTGCTGTCAGGGACTTGGCACACGAACCCAATTTGAAAGTACTCTCTGCAGCTTTGCTTGCTGGTAATTTATCGCACTAAATTGTTTTTATAACTATATCGGGGCATATATGAAATCTATCAAAGTTTTGCTGATCTCTCTATTTTCAGTTTGTTGCGCATCATCCATGGCACAAACCTACCCCACAAAAGCTGTACGGGTGATTGTTCCGTTCGCAGCGGGGGGCGGGATCGACATGGTGGCGCGAGTGATCAGTCAACGCCTACAAGAAGTTATGGGGCAACCATTTGTGGTTGAAAACAAACCCGGCGCAGGAGGCGTGGTCGGCAGTGAAATTGTTGCAACAGCTAGGCCAGATGGGTACACATTGCTGGCGGTGCCCATCAGTCATGCTGCAAATGTCAGTCTCACCAAGATGAGTTTCAATCCAGTAACAGCATTTGCACCAATTATTCACATTGCCTCTGCACCGAATGTAGTTTTGGTTCACCCCTCTTTGCCCGCTAATTCAATCGGGGAATTCATTGCCTACGCAAGGAAGAATCCCGGCACTGTCACTTATGCATCCAGTGGAAATGGCAGTTCCACACATTTAGCCGCAGAACAGTTCAAGATGCTGGCCAATGTGGAGTTGCTTCATGTGCCATACAAAGGAGGTGGTCCAGCACTAGTTGATTTACTGGGTGGACATGTGTCCATGTATATAGGAAGTTTGCCTGCGGCCATACCTCATTTGCGGGGACAAAAACTTAAAGGATTGGGCATCACCAGTTCAAAACGGGCCATCGAACTGCCTGAATTGCCCACGGTGATTGAAGGTGGTATTGCTGGATATGAATATGTTGGCTGGTATGGCCTGTTGGCAACCGCAGGAACTCCCCCCGCTGTCATTGACAGACTCAATGCAGAAGTTAACAAAATATTGAAAGAGACCGCCATCCTTGAAAAACTTGCAGGCGATGGTGCTCAACCCATTGGCGGCACACCCGCACAATTTGATGCCCACATCAAAAAGGAAATTTCCAAATGGGCCAGCGTCATTAAACACGCCAAAATCGAGGGCCAGTGATCATGTCAAACTTTTTTCATCGCTCTATTTTTTTGCTTTTCACCGCAATTGCTATCTTTTCTGCCCCAATCGCTCAAGCACAAAAGTTTCCTGAAAAGCCGGTTAAATTGGTGGTTCCATTTGCAGCTGGAGGTGGAACGGACATATTGGCAAGAATGATTGCTCAAAAATTGTCTGAGCAGTGGGGGCAGAATGTTTTGGTTGACAACCGTCCAGGTGCTGGGACCATTACGGGTTCGGAAATTGTGGCAAGAAGCCCTGCGGATGGCTACACCCTGCTCTTCACCGCCAACCCGCACACAAGCAATCCGGCACTCCTTGCCAAACTTCCTTACGACACTTCCCGGGACTTCACTGCTGTGAGTATGCTGGTTTCCGCGCCGATGATGTTGGTGGTCAATCCGGCTGTACCCGTTCAAACAGTCCAGCAATTGATCGGTTATGCCAAGACGAATCCTGATGCACTCAACTACGCCAGCTCAGGAAATGGCGGACCTCAACACCTTGCTGGGGAGCTTTTCAAATTCTCTGCCGATATCAACATGGTTCATGCCCCCTACAAAGGCACGGCCCCTGCGCTGATTGATTTACTTGGCAATCAAGTACAGGTTTCCTTCACAAGTCTTCTTGCCAGTGAGCCTTATCTCAAAAGCGGAAAGCTCAAAGCGCTTGGCGTGACAAGCCTTAAAAGAATCAACGGCCACCCAGACATTCCAACGCTATCAGAGTCCGGCTTGCCTAAGTTCGAATATCTCACTTGGTATGGCGTTTTTGCGCCAGGTGGCACGTCACGTGCTCTTCTGAACAGAATCCAGGAGGACATTCTCAAAGCACTGGGATCTCCAGACATCAAAAATCGAATCGCTAGCGATGGACTCCAATCTGTTGGCAGCAAACCCGACGAATTTGAAAGTTTTATCCGCAATGAAATTGAAACCGTGAAAAAACTTGTTGCTAAAGCAGGTATCAAACCAGGTTGATTCCTTTCTTGAATTTCGCAATACGCAACTTTGGCCCCATTCAAAATCTAAATTAAACGTTTTCAACACAATGCCCTCTGAATCTATTAATTTTGACATCGTTGTCATAGGCGCCGGTATTTCCGGCATGATCGCAGCTAATCGAGCTGCTCAATTGGGCCAGCGTGTTTTGGTACTTGAGCAAGGATCAGAAGATAAATATCCATGCAACACCCGCTATACCGGTGGCACTTTTCATATCGGTATGCGTGAGATCACCTTGGATGAAGAGACACTGACCGAGCGCATCCTTGAAGCTACCGCTGGATTTGTGAGCCCTGAAATTGCAAGCACGCTGGCTAGAGATGGACGTCGCGTGATTCGATGGCTTCAAGATGAGGGTAGTCGTTTCATGCGAGCTAGTGCATCCGAATACCATAAATGGGTTCTGTCACCTCCTGGACGTAGCCGTCCGGGTTTGGACTGGGAAGGCAGATGCGGCGATGTCTTGCTTCAAAGTCTTGAAAAGCACCTGATCGAAAGGGGTGGGCAATTGATCCGAGGTGCAAGGGCTCGATCTTTAATAATGGAGCAAGATGCCTGCCGGGGCGTCATGGCCGAGCTTTCGGGCAAGGAGACCTCGTATTCAGCTCGGGCTGTTTTCATTGCTGATGGCGGATTCCAGGGAAACGAAGATTTGGTCAAGCAATACATCAGTCAGCGCCCTGAACGACTGAAGCAAAGAGGTGCTGGCACTGGCCGCGGCGACGGCATGCAGATGGCATCCCGAGTCGGCGCAGATTTGATCGGGATGGATCGTTTTTACGGCCACATGCAATCACGCGACGCCATGACAAATCCCAATTTGTGGCCCTATCCTTACTTAGACAGTTTGGTTACTGCAGGCATAGTGGTAGACCCAGAGGGTCACCGTTTTGTTGACGAGGGTCGAGGGGGCGTTTATGTGGCTAACTTCGTTGCTAAATTACCGGATCCCATGAGTGCCTACGTGATTTTTGATCAGCAGACATGGGATAAAGCCGGAAAAAATGGTCTGATTCCAAGCAATCCGCATCTTGAAAAAGAAGGCGCCACTATCCATCGTGCGGAATCTTTAGAAGCTCTGGCGAAAGTCTCTGGGATTCCACTTGCAGGCTTATTGCAAGCTGTCAATGAATACAACTCTGCTCTGAATTCGCAAAGCTTGTCGAAAGATTTGTTTCCAACTAGAAGCAGTTCCAAATATGAGCCTTGCCCGATTGTGAAAGCACCTTTCTTTGCAATTCCTATGGTTGCCGGCATCACCTACACAATGGGCGGTATCCGTGTAAATACAAACGCGCAAGCCCTTCGTGCAGATGGCAGGCCTATCGATGGACTTTACGCATTGGGTGCTGCGACAGGAGGACTGGAAGGTGGTCCAGAGGTTGGCTATGTGGGTGGATTGGCCAAAGGTGGAGTGACCGCACTTTTGGCGGCAGAACATTTTTCATTACAACAATCTGTGACCTAAAGAGACTCAAATTAATATTTTTTCAACACGATTGGTATTCCCCCAAATCAGTAGACAAATATGATGTCAAAACTGAAATGGAGAAAAGCAAATGCAGAGAACGAAATACGCCCTCGAGTTCAAAGACGAGG
>Ga0214921_10001717_pt1 | contig 36874 bp, 23 predicted proteins | sample LL1505_MetaG_FD_177992 | JGI IMG/M metagenome (GOLD analysis project Ga0214921, IMG submission 177992) | Freshwater microbial communities from Lake Lanier, Atlanta, Georgia, United States - LL-1505 | ecosystem: Environmental > Aquatic > Freshwater > Lake | place: USA: Georgia | collected... | reverse complement strand
TGGTGGAGCCGGCGGGAATCGAACCCGCGTCCGCAAGACTTCCATGAACAGTTCTACATGCTTAGTCGGTTAACTTGGATCTCGTTGTCGCCTTAGCCAGCCGACAGGCCGGGCAACAACCAGTCACCTTGGTTTTAACGGTGCGTCCAAGTAACCCGGCGCACGCGCGATCTGACTTAAGTTACACCACTGCCAGACCCAGTTACCCGAATCTGACCCAACCCATCAGCAAGTTGGTGTGGCGCTCACCGGGATTAGGCGGCGAGAGCGAAACGCTCGTCGTTGGCGTTTATTAATTTCCCGCTGGATTTACGAGGTAACGAGTCCTCGGCATGCCCTGACCCACTTCCTGACCCACGTCGAAACCAGGTCGGCCCCAAGCCCATCATTGTAGCCTGCCTGGGTTGCGGTGATTCATTACACTGAGCAGGCTGCGCTTCGGCTGGCCATTGACGGTCGAAAAGCGCGTCAAAATGGCAACACCGCGCCACGATAGCGCTTCATTCGCCGATACAACTCACAGAGCTCTTGAATGACCAAGCCGCCAAGCTACCGATTCGCCTTTGACATCGGCGGAACCTTCACCGACCTTGTTTTGCTGGGCAGCGATGGCAGCATGCACAGCGCCAAGCTGCTGAGCGATCCGATCAACATCGTCGCGCCGATTGCAAAAGGCCTCTTGCAACTCTGCGATCAGCATGGCATTGCGATCGGGTCGATTCATGAACTGGTGGTAGGGGCCACCACCGCGGTCACCAACTTGGTCATCGAGCGAAAGGGTGCGAAAACCGCACTGATCACCACCCAGGGCTTTCGTGATGTGATCGCAATCGGCAGAGAGTTACGATACGATATTTATAACCTCACGGCACCTGGACCCGATCCGATCGTTGACCGAAGCATGCGTCTTGAAATCGACGAGCGCAGCGATGCTTCGGGCGCCGTCCTGAAGGCCCCGTCAAAACAGGCGATTGACCTCGTCATCGACCAGGCGATGGCGCAAGCTGCTGAATCGATCGCGGTCTGCCTGCTCCATAGCTTCAGCAACCCTTCGCACGAGCGCATGATCCGCGATCAGGTGCTGGCGCGATTTCCATCGATTCCGGTAAGCCTTTCGCATGAAGTGCTCGGTGAGTTGCGCGAGTACGAGCGCACGGTAGCCACCGTCCTCAATGCCTATGTGGCACCAAAGGTTGGCGATTACCTCGGCTTGATCGAACGCGGTTTAAGGGCAATCGGTATCCATGCCGATTTGCGCGTGATGCAATCAAACGGTGGGGTGATATCGAAATCGTTTGGTGAACGCTTTCCGATCCGCTTGCTCGAATCAGGACCTGCTGCCGGAGCACTCGGTGCCGCACACACCGCGCTTGAGCTCGGCATTGACCAGCTCATCGCCTTTGATATGGGGGGAACCACCGCAAAAGCCTGCCTCATGACCCAAGGCGAGCCAGGCATCACCACCGAATTTGAGGCAGCGCGAAGCCAGCGATTTAAAAAAGGTAGCGGTCTACCAGTCCGAATTCCGACTGTCGACCTTATCGAAATCGGTGCAGGTGGCGGCAGCATTGCCCATATCGACGCCACAGGGCTGCTCAAAGTCGGTCCGCACAGCGCAGGGTCCAATCCAGGTCCAGCCTGCTATGGGCTTGGCGGCATGCTTCCCACCGTCACCGATGCAGCTGTCTTATTGGGCTACCTTGACCCTGCCGCAAACCTCAGCGATGCGGTTCAATTGCGCTATGACCTGGCAGCGCAAGCTATGCGCGAATCGGTTGCCGTGAAGCTTGGACTCTCTTTGGATGAGGCCGCAGCAGGGGTGCATCGGATCGTCTGCGAGCAAATGGCCGCTGCGGCAAAGGTCCATGCAGTTGAAAAGGCCAAGGATATTCGCCGATGCACCCTGCTCGCCTTCGGAGGCGCAGGCCCGCTTCATGCACGCGAGGTCGCAAGGCGCACAGGCTGCAAACAGATTCTCGTGCCCTCAGGAGCAGGCGTTTTCTCAGCTTTTGGATTGCTGGTTGCGCCCTTAAAGCTTGATCTGGTTCAAACACGTTATCAAAAACTTCTCGATCTCGATCTTGAAGCGGCTGAAGATGAGCTGCAGGCGATGCAGGCGCGCCTTGGGCAAGAGCTTGATCTTGCTGGAGCACAAACGCTAAGCGCAGCGACTCAAGCGTCTGCCAGCCACGGTGCTTACCGCTTTGTACGTTCGGCCGACATGCGCTACGTAGGCCAGGGATTTGAGCTTGTGACGGCGCTTGCGCCCGATCTTCGTGCAGGCAGTCACGAATCCTTGCGATCATCCTTTGAGACGGCCTATCAGCAACGATTCGGGTCGCCAATTGATGAGGCTGAAGTGGAGATCTTGAATTGGCGTATCGAGGCCTATGCAAGTGAGGGCAGCATCACGATCACCTCATCGCATCGACCGCCTGCAGGTCCATCGCCGGCATTCCGAAGTCGGCGAGCTTATTTCCCCTGCATCAGAAACTGGATCGACACGCCAGTTTTTGCCGATGCGGATCTGATTCCCGAAAGGCTTGAGCAAGGCCCCGCGCTGATCGAACAGGCAGGCTCAACGCTTGTGATTGGCCCGGGCGATCACTATCGAAAAGATCGCAATGGAAATATTCATATCAATGTTTGCCCCAGCGCTTCCGGCAAGAGGCCTGAGACCGACGGCAGCGCAGATCACAAGGAAAGGCGATGACTGATTCGCTCAACGCGGTCAACCCGATCGATCTCGAAATTTTATGGAACCGTCTCATTTCTATTGCTGACGAAGCAGGTGCGGTTTTGAAGCGCACCTCGTTTTCCACCGTGGTCAGAGAGTCCAATGATTTCGCATGCGTTTTGCTTGATTCGCAGGCGCGGCTGATTGCTCAATCCTCACTGAGCATTCCAGGCTTTATCGGTACCGCGCCACTCAGTTTAAGAGCCATGTTGAACAGGGTTCCCAAAGACCAACTCAAGCCCGGCGATGTGCTTTTTACCAACGATCCTTGGATCGGAACCGGACATTTGCCCGATGCGACCATGGCGCGGCCGATTTTCTACCGAGAACGCTTGATCGGCTTTGCCATGGCTGTGGCCCACCTCTCAGACATTGGCGGCAGACAGTGGTCGGCCGACGCAAGCGAACTCTTTGAAGAAGGCATCCGCTTTCCAGTTTTGAAACTTGTGGAGGCAGGAATTCCAAACGAACTGGTGATGCGCTTGCTTCTTGAAAACGTTCGACTTCCTCAGCAGGTCCAAGGCGATATGCTTGCTCAGCTTGCAGCGCTCTCGGTTTCCGAGCAGCGGGTTCTTGAGTGCTTGCAAGAGCACAACTTCGAATCGCTCGATCGCATCGCCGATGCGATCTTCGATGCCTCCTCACGCGCAGCGCTTGCCGAGCTTGCGACTTTGAAGCATGGCGTTTATGTTGGCGAAGTTGATTCAGACGGCTTTGACGAGTCGATTCATATTCAAGCCAGAGTTGAAGTTTCTGATCGAGGTATTCATGTTGACTACAGCGGCAGTTCAGCCCAGGTTCGCTATGGCATCAATGAAACCTATAACCATAGCTACGCCTACACCATCTTTCCGCTCAAATGCTTGCTCGCACCGTCAATTCCCAATAACGACGGTTTTACAAGGCTTATCACGGTACACGCACCGCTAGGCAGTATTGTCAACGCGCGCTTCCCGGCTGCAGTGGGCGCACGTCACCTGATCGGACATCAACTGCAAGCTGCGATTTTCCAGGCATTGGCACCGGTTTTTCCAAGCAAGGTTCAGGCCGATAGCGGCACACCGCTTTGGTCGGTTTTGCTTCGTGGTCTGGAGCAAGCATCGGGCAAAGGCTTCTCGTCGATTCTTTTCTTTAACGGCGGAATGGGTGCGATGCAGGATCGCGATGGACCGCCGGCCTCAGGCTTTCCGGCCAACATCTCCAACACCCCGATTGAGGTTGCCGAAACCCTCACCCCGATTCTCTTTGGCGAAAAGCGGCTTGCCGATGGCTCCGGCGGTGCGGGCCTTTCGCGCGGCGGCGACGGCCAGGTCGTAAGCTTTCAATCGCGTTGGCCCGGTTTGATGCGGGTTTCCCTGCTCACCGAGCGAACCCGCGTTCCGGCGCGCGGCTTGTTTGGCGGACAGGCAGGCAAAACCGGCGCAGTCAGCCTGAATGGCGTCGCTGTGGAAAATCCCAAACGCGTGATCGAGATCAAGCCAAATGACTGGATTGAACTGAGACTTCCAGGCGGCGGCGGATTCGGGTGAAAAAGAGAACCACTGTCGAGATCAGCCGGTAATCAGCCAGAGTCGATGTTAAAGCGCTTCACCTCAAATCACTATGAGCGACTTGAGCAAAGGCTCGTGGATGCGCTTTCGCGTCCCACGGCCTCTGCCTTGATCCCGCAAGTCGTGATCATTCCTAGTACGGCCATCAAGCGCTCGGTTGAAATTGCCCTTGCCAATCGAATCGGTGTGTGTGCCAATCTGCGATTTGACTTCCTAGGACAATGGTTGTGGAAGACACTTTCTAAAGTGATCCATGTTGCAGAACAATCACCATTTTCACCGACACTGCTCAGGTGGCGGATTTATGCTCTATTAACCGATACGATATGGGTATCGGAACATCCAAAGCTACTTCGCTATCTGGCCAAAGCCGATAATCTGATGCGCTATGAGCTTGCTCATCATTGCGCGACCTTATTTGACCAGTACCTGACCTATCGTTCCGACTGGCTTGAGAACTGGCTCAAACCGGGCCAAACAATCGACGAGGATGAGGCCTGGCAGGCGTCGCTTTGGCGGCGGATCGCCCAGGACCTCGGCGCTCAAGCCCAACATCCCTCGGTGGCTTTTTTCAAAGCGCTCGAAGCTCGGGGCGATGAAGTGTTTATGGAAAATCAGATGAGGGTTTCGGTTGAGGTGTTTTGCCTGCCGAGCATCCCTGGGCTTTACCTTCAGATGCTCAAGCGTTTGGCAGGCTGGATCGACATCAATCTTTACAGCGTGAATCCTTGCGCCGAATACTGGTACGAAGTCATCAATCCCAAGCGACTCGGAAGACTCAAGCTCGCGTCAAAGTCGCAGTACCACGAAATCGGAAACCGATTGCTGGCCTCATGGGGACAGCAGAGCAAAGAGCACTTCAGTGCACTGATGGATGATGACTTCGAGAGCATCGAGTCAAGCGACTTTGAAAACGAAGCGCCCACAACGCTGCTCAAGAAAATCCAGAATGCGGTACTTCATTTGAACGATCCTGATCCGGGATCCTGGGTACTTGAGCACGATGACCGAAGTCTCGAGGTCCATGTTTGTCACTCGCTGGTTCGCGAACTTGAAGTGTTGCTGGATCAGTTGCTGGCGATGTTTTCGTCAACCGAAGCGCTGAGGCCCAGCGATGTGCTTGTCGTCACACCGGACCTCGAAGCAGCAGCACCCTTGATTGAGGCGGTCTTTGGCAAAGGCGAAGACAGCCCAATTCCTTATGTCATCACCGGTCGATCCGACAAAGCGCTCAACCCTTATGCACAAACGCTGCTTGCGCTTTTTCGATTTGCAAACTCCCGCTTCGAAGCCGATCGGTTCCTCGAGCTCTTGCAAATGCCGCTTGTTGCACGCCGCTTCGGACTTGATGACGAGGCTATTGCCCGCATCCGGCACTGGCTCGAGCACTCGGGTGTACGCTGGGCAATCGATGGCGAACACCGCATGCAACTTGGTTTGCCGCCTTTTGAATCCCGAAGTTTTCGGGACGGTTTCGATCGACTCTTTCTGGGCTACGCGATGCCAGCCTGGGATTCGACACCGGTCGAAGGGCGGCTTGCCGCAGGCAATCCCTCGGGCCTCGAGGCGCAAACACTCGGTCGGCTTAAACTTGCCTTCGATGCGCTAAAGCAATTGCATCGGGCACTTGCTGAGGATCAAACGCCTGAGCCATGGTGCCAACTTTACTTGGCAACGCTTGCAAGCTTTGGCCATAGCGATGCAGCCGAGCAGCTTCAGTTCAAGCAGGCAGCAAGCGTGATTCATGCTTTGCGCCACGAGCTTGAATCGGCTGATGTATGCCAGCCGCTAGCCTTTGAGCTGATTCAGAAGCGGCTTGAAGAGCGCTTTGCCGAAGTGGGGCGAGGCGCGGTTCCCTCGGGCGTGCTGAGCTTCACCTCCATGAGCGGACTGCGCTATTTACCGTATCGGATGATTTGTGTAATCGGGCTGGGTGATGAGGCCTTTCCAAGCAAACATCGTCCGCTTGAATTCGATCTGATGGCAAAGCGGCCACGGCAGGGCGATCGATTGCGCCGGCTCGATGACCGAAGCTTGTTTCTGGACTTGGTGATCGCGAGCCGTGAGCGCCTGTACCTCAGCTATACCGGCAGGAGCATCCGCGACCATGCCCCGCTTGCGCCCTCGATCCTGCTAAGCGAATTACTCGACTACGCAGCCTCTGCAATCGCCCAAATGCCGTTGTCGGCTGAATCCTTGCAGGCTGCCCGATCAAGGCTGGTAATCGAACATCCGCTACAGGCATTTTCACTTTCCTACTTTCTTCGCAGCACCGAGCCGCGACGACGCAGCGTTCAAGCGGTCTATCGCAATGCGCACGCGCAGTCCCTGATGCAAGATCACGATCAAGCGCGGCCCAAGCCCTTTTTCATGGCTCCGCTCCCCAAACCTTCTGAGACATTCCACAGGCTCAGTCTTGCTGATCTCAGCGCCTTCTTCTCCAATCCTTCGCGCTACCTGCTGCTGCGCCGCCTTGGGTTGGCGCTTGGGGACGAGGAGGCAGCGCTTGAATCGCATGAGCCTTTCAGAGCCGATAAGCGCAGCCGCCGAGCCTTTGCCTCCCGCATGCTGCCTGCACTGATGCGCGGTGAAAGCCCAAAGCAGATCCGTGATCGCGCACTGGCAGGATTGGAGTATCCGCCAGGACGACTTGGCGACATCGCGCGGGACGAGGAGCTTGCTGCCCTGCAAGCATTCGCCCAAAGCTTACCTGCGGCGCTCAAAGACCCGCCCCTTGGCCGCTCGACTTCGACCATCGACATCGAGATTGAAGGTTCGCGCTGGCAGTTGAGCCATACATGGTCGGAGCTGCGAGCTGACGGACTTGTTCGCTACCGTTATGGCGAAGTTCATGTTTTTGATTATCTTCGCGGCTGGCTTGAACAGCTCATGCTCAACGCGGTTGCATTCGATACCCATGTTAGACGGCAGCTGCTCTGGTACTCCCTCGATGGTCACTACGCACTTGACGCGCTTGACGATGCCCGCTTGCACTTGCAAAAACTCTTGCACCTTTATGCGGAAGGTTTGTGCCAACCCTTACATTTTTACCCACAATCGGCCTGGCGCTACATGATCGAAGGCGGCAATCTCAGCGCCGCGCGTAAGACCTGGGACCCGAATGATGCTTATGCATTGGGCGAAGGAGAGGATCCAGCCTATCGGCTTGCGCTTCGCGGTGTCGACGAGCCCTTGGATCAGGCCTTTGAAGCCAATGCCCGTGCGGTCTTTGAACCCATGCTCAAATCGCTTCGCGACGAGCGACTCGCGTGAACACCGTGATCCCGTCTTGCCCGCCACCGCTTGAGCATTGGCCGCTCGATGGTTTGAACCTGATCGAGGCCTCAGCGGGCACCGGCAAGACCTGGGCCCTGTGCGCGCTTTATATGCGGCTTTTGCTTGAGTGTAAGCTTGATGTGCAGCAGATTCTCGTGGTGACCTTCACCAAGGCAGCGACCGCCGAGTTGCGCGAGCGAATTCGCTTGCGAATTGCGCAAAGCCTGCGCGATTTGAAAGCCCAAGACCATCCAGACTCCGACGCCTTGGGGCGTCTTGAGCATGCGCTCGAATCCATGGACGAAGCAGCAATCTTTACGATCCATGGCTTTTGCCAGCGCGCCTTGGACGACCGGCCGATGGCGGCCGGTCAGGCGTTTGCGCTCGAGCTCGCAGCCGACGATAAGGCCATCATGCGCGAAGTCGTGTACGACTATTGGCGAAACTTCATTGCCTCAGACCGCTGCAGCCTTGAACTGGCTCACTACCTGCACAGCAAAACCACCCACCCGGGTAAATTTCTTCAGCTTTTAGAACAGCACATGGCAAAGCCCCTGGCGCAAATCCCCTGGCCTTCGGATATCGATGACAAGGACTCAGCCGATGAAGATCGCTTTGCCAGCGACTTCGCAGAGGCGATCTCGATCTGGAAGGCGCAAAAAGGCGAGATCATGCAGCGCCTGAACGATTCGCTACAGGATTTGAATCGACAAAGCTATCATGAAAAAAGTATTACGCAAGCCTTCAGCGACTGGGATCGGTGGTTCGAACTGGCGATGCCACGGTTTGCTTTCGAGCACGGTTCAAAGATGCATTTGCTCAGTAGCCAAACGCTCAATCTGAGAACCCGAAAAAATAAACAGCCACCCGAACATCGCTTTTTCCTGCTTGCAACATCGCTCTTGCAGCAACAGCAAGCGAGGCAATCCGCACTCGAGCGAGCAAGCTTACGCTGCCTGCGGCATATGCTTGAGTGGTCGACTCAAGAGGTTCAACGCCGCCGTCGTTTATCAAGGCAGACTTCATTTGACGACATGCTTTGGCGGCTTTATCAAGCACTCCAGCAGCAAGCGCATAACCAGCTTTCGGCTAGCCTTTGTGCGCAGTATCCGGCAGCGTTGATTGATGAATTTCAAGACACCGATCCGCTTCAATACGAGATTTTCAGCGGCATTTATGCGCGTACATCCAAACCGGTCTTTTTCGTCGGCGATCCCAAGCAGGCAATTTACAGTTTTCGTCACGCTGACTTGCACACCTATCTGCGGGCACGTCAACAGGCAAAACGAATCTACCAACTCCAGGACAATCACCGTTCGGTCGCCGGACTGATCGAGGCGGTCAATGCGATTTTTGGAGCGACCAAGCAGGCCTTTATGCTGCCAGGGCTTGACTTTCACCCGGTTCGGTCTGGCGGAAAACCCCGCGAACTTCTCAAGGATCAGGCAGCGCCCGGCCAGGCTATGCACATCTGGACACTGCCTGCCGGCGAGCAAAGCCTGCTGACTCGGGACCAAGCCTTCAAGCTCAGCGCCAGAGCCTGCGCAGGCGAGATTTCACGACTGCTCAACGATGCGCAACAGGAACGGGTATGCATCGGGTCAAGAAGGCTGACGCCAGCCGATATTGCAGTGCTTGTCCGCACCCACAAACAAGGAAAGTTGATCAAAGAAGCGCTGAGCACCCTGCGGATTGCCAGCGTTGAACTTTCTCAAGACAGCGTTTTTGAGAGTCAGGATGCGCAAGCTCTCGAAGCCGTCCTCGCAGCCATTCATCAGCCCGATAACCCCGCGCTCGTTCGCAATGCCATGGCAACCGAGATCATGGGCCTTGATGCGCAAGCGATTGCCAATCATTTCGCTGAGGCGCAAGCGCTAGATGCGCTGATTGAGCGATTCATGACTTACCGCGACCTGTGGCGGGCAGACGGCTTTATCGTGATGTTTCGTAGATTCCTTGAGCAGGAAACGCTGGCAGCGCGTATGCTGCTACGTCAAGACGGCGAGCGCCGCCTCACCAACCTCTTGCATTTGGGCGAGCTGCTGCACGAAGCTGCTCAGCATGAAACCACCCCTGAGGCTCTGATTGCCTGGCTTTGCAAACAACGCCTGGCGGAGGTCACACCAGAGGTCGCTCAAGTGCGGCTTGAATCCGATCGACAATTGGTGCAAATCATCACGATCCACAAATCAAAAGGCCTTGAATTTCCAATCGTGTTTTGCCCCTTTCTCTGGGATAGTACGAGCAGCACGAGCTCCGTCAAAGCGAGCGCCTACGCTTTCGACGATCGCGATGCCGCGGCCGCTGAAGCGCGCAAGCGTCAGGCCGTGGCCGATTCGGCAGCCGAAGCGGTTCGGATGATTTATGTGGCGCTTACCCGGGCCGTTCATCGTTGCTACCTTGTGGCGGGCTCTTACCTGAGCGGCACGACGCGACAAAGCGGCAAGCGAAGCGGTGCCGGATTGCTGAACTGGCTTGTGATCGGGGGCGATCGTAATCCGGAGCAATGGCTCTTTGATGATTCAAGTGATGACGATGCGCGCAAGCCGCAACAGATTCTCAGTGCCTGGCAGCGACTTGCCAGCGTACAGCACCTGCATATGGCTTTGATGCCGATCCCGCAGTCGGAGGCGAGAGCCTTTGTTGCCATCAGGCAGGGTCTTGAGGCGCTTGCTGAGATCCCTCGCATGCAGCGACCGGGCTGGTCCTGGCGGATGTCAAGCTACAGTGCGATGACACGGCAGCTGGAAGAACGCGAGCGCGATCATGATGAGCAAGGCAGTCCCGATGAAGACATCCTCGCCGAAGATGACATGCTCGCCTTTCCCAAAGGACCGCATGTGGGAAGCTTCCTTCATCAAATCTTTGAGACGATTGCCTTTGATCAGCCAAATACCTGGCCACAGGCCATCAGGCATGCGATCGAAGGCGCTGCAGCGCTTCATGCATCAGCCCCGCAGGACTTCGAGCTGCAGCGCTGGCAGCAGACGCTCATGACCATGCTCAAGCAGGTTTTGGACCGTGACTTGGGCGGTGGCCTTGTGCTCGCGTCAATCGGAGCAGAACGCAGGCTTAGCGAACTCGAGTTCACGCTACCGATGGCTGACGGGCAAACCGCTGCACTGCAAGCCCTCGTTGCACAGGAAGAGGCCGATTCCTTGCAAGCGCGTTGTGCTGAGCTAGGTTCACTTCAGCCGAATCACCTGGCTGCTTACGTAAAAGGTTATATCGATCTTATTGTCGAAGATCGAGATAAATTCTATCTGATTGACTGGAAGTCAAACTTTCTGGGCGGGCGTGCAAGCGATTACGAACCCCAGACCTTGAAGCGGGCAATGATCGAGCATCGCTATGCTTTGCAGTATTTGATCTACACCTTAGCACTTGATCGATATCTCAGAGCCCGAAAGATCGATTATTGTTATGAAAAACATTTTGGCGGTGTTTTTTATCTCTTCATTCGTGCCATCAGACCGCAATGGGTCAACCCGGATTCGAGCCCCACAGGGGTCTTCTTTGTAAAACCCAAGGCTGCACGAATCGCCGCACTGAGCGCCTTATTCAAGCCCTTGACTGAGCCCGCAGCGCCGTCGCCGCAGCCATGAAAATGACCTTGCAGCCATGAAGCAGACCGCTGACGCAAGCGAAGCGCTCGCTTACGGCTTTGCACAGCATCTGGGGGCCATGGCTCAGGGCGCAGGATGCTCTGAGCCGCAGCGGATCCTGCTTGAAGACGCTGCGTTTGCAACAAGCATGGCAGCCTCCTCGGGCCATGTTTGTTTGCATCTTGCTTCGCTCAGCGAGAAACACGGCAGTGATTACCCTGCATTAAAGGCTGCCTTACAGGCAAGCGGCATGGTAAGCAGCATCAGCGCAGCGGACCGGCCCCTGGTGCTGGACGACGATCATCGGCTCTATCTGAATCGCTACTTTGATTATGAGAGGCGGCTTGCAAAACGCCTCCTCGAACCCTATCAAGGCACACATCAGGCGATCGATGCGCGCTTGCAGGCATGCTTTGAAGCGGTTTTTCAGGGCAATCAAGCGCTGCTTGATGGGCAGATCGACTGGCAACGAATCGCTGCAGCACTCGCTGTCAATCAGGCATTCACAGTCATCAGCGGCGGGCCGGGAACCGGCAAAACCACCAGCATTTTGCAATTGATTCGTTGTGCAAAGCATGACAATCCGACCTGCCGGATTCAGCTGGCCGCGCCCACGGGTAAAGCTGCCGCTCGCATGCTTGAGGCCTTGCGTCTTGCTGCAAATCGCAGTGGCGTTGCGCATCGCATCGAGCTGCCCACCGAGTCCTTCACGATTCATCGTTTGCTCGGTGCAACATCACAAGCTGATCGGTTCAGACACGATCGCGAAAACCCGCTAGCGGTCGATCTGCTGATCATCGATGAGGCCTCGATGCTTGATCTCGCACTTGCGGTGCATTTGGTCGAGGCGGTTCCGAACAGTGCGCGAATCGTCTTTCTCGGTGATAAAGATCAGCTTGCCGCGGTGGAAGCCGGTGCAGTCTTTGCAGAACTTAGCGCCAACCCCTTGCTGAGTGCTGCCTGCATCAATCGCCTGAGCATGATCACGCCAGTCGCAGCTGCTGCCCTGCAAGCCATTCGTACTGATGCACAAGGCCTTGCTGAAACGCCGCTGACCGATACCGCACAGGGGCTTGCTGAAACGCCACCGACCGATACCGCACAAGGGCTTAGCGATCGGGTTGTCTGGTTGCGTCATAACTTTCGCTTTAGCAAACAGTCTGCAATCGATCTTTTGGTCGCGCAGCTCAAGCGGGGCGACGCTGACGCTGCAATCGACCTCTTGCAAAGCGGCAATCATGATGATCTGGTCTGGATCAAGGACGATGCACCGCACTTAGGTCAACAAGCCTGGAGGGCTGTGCTTGAAGGCATGCAGGCCTACATCAATCAGGCCGCAGAGCCCGGAGATGATCCGGCGGCGTTATTTGACGCCTTATCAAGGTATCGGGTGCTCTGCGCTGAGCGTGAGGGCCCACGCGGGGTAAAAGCGATCAATCAGGCCCTGGGTCAGGCCCTGGACCAAGCCCTGGGTCAGGCTTCAGCTTATGCGCGTGGGCTGAACCTCGCTGAGGCAGTCGCGCAAGCCATTCGCCCGGGCTTTAACCCAGGCGGGGCGGTATGGCAGGCTAACTGGCGTCGCGACCTAGCGAGCCGCCGAAACAAAGGCCAGGCGCTGATGGTGCTTCAAAACGACAATGTGCTGGGGCGCTTTAACGGCGACATCGGCATTCTCATCCCTGACCCAAGGGGTAGGCCAGTCGTTTACTTCCCGCATAGCGAAGGAGGTCACGAAGGAATTGCTTTAAGCCGTCTTCCTGTGCACGAACCGGCTTTTGCGCTGACGGTTCATAAGGCGCAAGGCTCGGAATTTGACCGCATCAGCTTGATTCTTCCGGCCAAACGCTCGCCGGTGCTGAATCAAGCGCTGATTTACACCGCCATCAGTCGGGCAAAGCGAGCCGTCACCATCATTGCGGGTGAGTCGGTGCTGCGCGAAGCGATCAGCACGGCGACCCGACGCTACTCGGGCTTGCGCAGCCGCTTTGCCGAACTCATGAGAGAGGAGGCGCAGTCGCATCCGACTTCGCTGCCGGCATCCTGATCCGGCGCAACCTGCCAACGATACCGCTCGGAAAATAGTAAACCGACAGCACAAAGAGCAATCCCATCCAAAGCAGCCAGCGATCGGGATTGACAAGGTCTGAAAGCAGCGGTACGGCGTTGAATGCTTTGGCGGCGAAGCGCAGCAAGTCTTGCAAATAATTCTGCGCAAGCACAAAAACAACCGAACCGATGATTGATCCGTACAGTGTGCCCATCCCACCGATTACCACAATCAACAAAACATCCAGCATGATTTCAAAGCTCAGGGTCGTATCAGGACCGACATAACGCAGCCACAGTGCAAGCAAAGCGCCGGCAACGCAAGCAAACATCGCCGATAAAACATTCGATACGGTCCTGTAGGCTACTGTTCGATAGCCCAAAGCCTCGGCACGAAAGTCGTTTTCCCGGATGGCCTGAAGCACGCGCCCAAATGGCGAATTCACAATGCGCAGCAGCACCAAAAACATCAACAACACCACCCCATAAATCAGCCAGTAACCAAGCGCCCTGCCGTCAATCAGCAGTCCGAAAACCGCCGACTCAAAAGGCTGATACGAGGGGCTGATGCCAAAGGGGTTACGAAAGGTCAAACCGTCCTCGCCGCCGGTGAAGTCGCTTAACTGCGAAACCAGCGTTTGAAAGGCTGACGCCACGGCCAGGGTGATCATGGCAAAAAATATCGCCCGCACCCGCAGGCTGAGCAAACCCATGGCAAGCGAGAGCAGCATCGATAAGAGCAAGGCAAGACCCAGACCGCCCGCAAGCGCTCCCCAGCTCTCACCAAGCCTCAAGCTTGCAATCGCGACGCCATAAGCGCCAATCCCAAAGAACATGGTGTGGGCGAAGCTGACGATGCCGGTGTAGCCAAGCAGCAAATCGTAGCTTGCCACCAGCAGCATAAAGATCAGTATTTTTGCTGCGACCGACATCGATTTTGCGCCGCCAAACAAAAATGGCGCCAAAGCCAGCACCAGAAAGGTGAGTAACAAGGCTAAGGCAAGCAAAGGGCTGCGGGGTAAATCCTGGGATAACAAGCGTTGCAGCCACTTCATGTCAGCGATCGCTTACCGGGTACAGGCCTTGCGGCCGCCAGAGCAAGACAGCGACCATCAAACCAATGTTGGAAAACAATGCGATCTTTGGTTCTAAAAACCCGGCGTAGTTCGCGATCAATCCCACCAGCAAGGCGCCGACAAAGCAACCGAGGGTACTGCCGAGACCACCGATGATAATGACGATAAAAATAAGAACATTTACCTGGGCGCCGATTTGTGCTGTGACGCTTTGCTGATAAAACCCCCAAAGCACGCCGCCCAATCCCGCCAGAGCCGATCCGGCCACAAAGACCGCAACAAACAGGCGGTCGATCCGATAACCCAAGGCTTGCACCATGCTGCGGTCTTGCACGCCGGCGCGAATCAGCAAACCAAGCTTGGTTCGGCTCAGGGTGAAGGCAAGTCCGGAAAAGACCAGCAGTCCAATCAGCGATGCAAAAATCCGATAACGCTCAATCGCCGCATCGGCTAAGAGCCAACTGCCGCGCAAGGCCTCGGGCAAAGGCAGCGGAATTTGCAAGGGTCCCCAGATCGCCTTAATGAGTTCCTCACCAATAATCATGCCACCCATCGTGATCAAAATCTGCTTCAAATGCAGGCCGTAAACCGGGCGAACGATCAGCCGTTCAAACAGCCAACCGATCGCGGCCGCGCAAAGCATCGCCACCAGCATCGCGGTCAAGAGCGAGAAAAAGCCGTCCCAGGCCGCCGCCTGGGCAAAGCTCATGACCGTTGTGGCCACAAAGGCACCCAGCGCGATAAAGACACCGTGACCAAAATTCAGAACATCCATCAAGCCGAACACCAGCGTGAGGCCCGAAGCAATCACAAAGATGATCAACCCCATGGTGATGCCGGCAACCGTCAGCGTGATCCAGCTGCTTGTGCTTCCAATCGCAGGGATTGCCAGAAGCACAAGGCCCAGGAGCAACATCAAGGGGACGGCGTCGAACCGCAGCTGTGGCATGGCTTCGTCGGAGGCGATGACGGAATCCCTGGGCTTTAGCTCCTCTTGCATCATCGCGCTCCACCTAGCGAAAGGCCGAGCAGCTGTCGCTGCAAGATCGCGTCTGCCGCTAAATCAGCCATGGCGCCGCGAAAAACAATACGGCCTTCGTCCATCACCGCCACATGATCGCCCAGCACACTGGCCATCCGAAAGTTCTGCTCAACCAGCAAGAGGCTTGTGCGCTGTGCTTTGAGGGCCGCCAAAGCTTCGATCAGACTCCTGACCATCGAAGGTGCCAGGCCCTTGCTCGGCTCATCGATCAGAATCAGGGTCCTCGGTTCGATAATCGCCCGAGCAATCGCCAGCATTTGTTTTTGACCACCGCTTAACTTGCCAGCCGGAAAAAGCCAGAATTTCCGCAAGGCAGGAAACTGACCGAAAATCCACGCAAGCCTGGCAGCGTCAAGATCGCGGACATGCGCCGCACTGCGTGCTGCAAGCAGCATATTTTCCTGAACCGTCAGATCCCCAAAAATGCCCATAGACTCGGGCACATAGGCAATACCGAGCCGGGCGATTTCGGCCGTACCCATGCCGTGAATCGACTGTTGCTTGAAATGGATCGATCCTGCAGAAGCTGGGCACAGGCCCATGATGCTTCGCAGTGTTGTTGTTTTTCCTGCACCATTTCGGCCGAGCAAGACGGTCACTTCGCCTTCGGGCACGTCAAGCTCCACTCCATGCAAGATGTGATAAGCCCCGATATGGGTTTGAACGCCGCGCAGTCTTAGTAAGGCCTGCGTCACCATCCAGCGCCTGGGCTGTGCCCGAGATAGGCCTCTTGCACAAGCGGCGAGCTCATCACCACGCCGGGCTCACCGTCTGCAACAAGCCGACCGTGGTGCAAAACGACAATGCGATCGGCAAGCTCATGAACCACATCCATTTTGTGTTCAACCAGCAAAATGATTCGGTCCGACTGACGCTTTAACTGCTGAATCAAGGCCAGAACAACCGGGACCTCATCAAGACTCATCCCGGCAGTTGGCTCATCAAACATGTAAACCTTCGGTTTGAGTGCCATCAGCAAGGCGACTTCAAGTTTGCGCTGGTCACCATGAGACAGGCTTGCAGCGATCAAATCGGCCTTGCCAGTCAGCTGCACCTGCTCAAGCAGTGCATGCGCTTCCTCGATCCAGGCGCTTCGGTCGCTCCAAACGCTCAAGAGGTCAAGCCAGGCAAGTGCCGAGCCGGCTACCGACTGCTGACGCGCCTGAACCGCTAAGCGCAGGTTTTCTGCCACGCTGAGTTGCGGAAACAATTGCGTGAGTTGAAAGGCGCGACCCAAACCCTTTTGTGCCCGCGTCGCTGCAGCCATCGAGCTTAAATCTTCACCGTCCAGCACAACCTTGCCCTGGGTAGCGGCCAACTGTCCGCTGATCAGATTGAAGTAACTGGTTTTACCGGCGCCATTGGGTCCGACAATCGCTGTGAGCGTGCCAGGTTCGAAGCGGCAAGACACCTGATCCACAGCCAGGTGTCCGCCGAATTGCACCGTTAAGCGATCCGTCTCGAGCATGGGTCTGCACGCTCCAGGGGCCGCGCGCCTTAGGGCTAGCGCTTGTTGCGGATTGGAATCTGCATCTCAGACGCAGGAATCACGCGGACCAACTCCGGCACACCCCAAGGGAAAGCGGGATCGTTCTTGATTCGAAAATGGTACATATCTTGCATCGCCTGATGGTCTTCCTTACGAAAGGTCATCTTGCCCTTGGGTGTCTCAAAGCTCATACCCTCCATCGCGGCAATCAATGTGTCGGTGTTGGTCTGGCCAGCGGTCTTTTTCAAAGCTTCCACCACAGCGATGGCCGCACTCATGCCGCCGGCTGTGAAGAAATCAGGGGGATTTTTGTAACGGCTGTAGTGGTTGGCGACCAACCATTCGTTGACCGGGTTTTTAGGAATACCGAAATAATAATAAAGCGCACCTTCCATCCCGGGGAAGTTCTTGTAAGCGACCATCGCAGGCAAAATGTTGCCGCCGGTTGCCAGTTTGATTCCATAACGCTTTTCCAGGTCCAGATCGGCGATTTTCGGAAAAGGCGTGGGACTGCCACTCCAAGTCACGGCCAGAAACTTCTGTCCTGGCTGATCTTTCAGCCGATCAATGATGCGCTGCAAGCCTGCGGTGAAATCGGTGGTACCGACCGGGAGGTATTCCTCATGAACGATTTTTGCTTTCTTGGTGAACTCTTTGCTTGCTTTAACGCCATCGCGACCAAAGGCATTGTCATTGGCAAGGATTGCAATCACATGATCAGCTTGGTCAAGCGCTGCCGCGTTTGCCGCCGCATCCTGACTGCTGTTGCGACCGGTTCGAAAAATATATTTGTTCCATTTCTCGCCGGTGATGCTGTCGGCAACCGCAGGCTCAACCAGCAAGATCTTTTTGTATTCCTCGGCAACCGGCAACATCGCGAGTGCGACCGGCGAAGCGGTAGGACCGACCGCGATATCGACCTTGTCATCAGCGTAGGCGGCAGCGAGGGCAGCTTTGCCAACATCGGGTTTGCCTTGATCGTCCTTCTCAATGACTTCAATCTTGCGTCCGGCCACCGTCATCGTGCCGTTGGTCGCGTAGGCAAGACCCATGTTGAAGCCGACAATGCTCTGCTTGGCATAAGCCTCCAAAGGCCCGGTCTTGCTGGCAATCAGCGCAATTTTTACCGGCGCTTTGGTCTGCGCAAGACTCGGCAGTGCAGCAAGGCTAATGACGGCACTCAGAACGATTAAGCTGAAACGACGTTGCATTACAAGCGCTCCCTGTAAAGTTTTGTTTCTAAGTCTACCTCAGCCGTTTTGAGTCTACCTTAGCCTGAGGCTATAGCGAATAGACCAAAACCGAACTCGGTTTACCCCAGAGGAAGACGCTGGCAGCGCTGCCTTGGTGCCGCAGCTGAGCCGATGGTCCGCGAAGATGGGCAAGCGCCACACAACGCCCGGCGTCGATTCCCCACCCGGCTGAGGTCAAAACGCCTGCATCGTGGTCGCTTTCACCATCGATCACAATGGGTTCACCACCCCAGGCGTAGGCCTGCGGATCCTCAAAAACGAGCTTGACGAGCTGACTGCACCTGGGCTTTACGCGCGCCTCCATCAGGGCGCGGTAGCCGACAAGCTCGGTTTTGCCCCAGTCAATCAGGCCATCGAAGCCGAGCGCCAAAGGGCTATCCTGAGAGCCAAAATCGGCTCCCCACTCCGGGTATCCGCGCTCGATGCGCATCGCGTCAAAGGCGAAGTGACCGGCATCGCGCAAGCCAAGATCAGCGCCTGCCTCGTGCAGCGCCAGGTACACATGGCGTGTCATCTCAACCGGTAAATACAGCTCAAACGCATCCTTGCCTGCATCGGAAACACGCGCCAAGCGCAGCCTTGCGTAGCCAAGATCGATCTCTGCCGCAGTCATTGCGGGAAAGCTTTGCGCTGAAAGATCCTGCGGACAAAGTCTTGACAAGAGGGCCTCTGATGCCGGTCCCACAAGACTTAAAACGCTATACATTGCAGACACATCGTAGGCAAAGACCCGCTCCGAAACCCCTTGGTGTTTGCCGATCCAGTGCATATCACGGGTTGCCTGTTGTGCACCGGAAAGCAGCAAAAACCGATCGGCTTCAAGCCGAATCACCGTCAGCGCAGTTTCGATACCGCCCCGGGTGTTGAGCCAGATCGTTCGCACCATGCGGTTGACCGCGAGGTCGATAGGGCTCACAGACAGCCGCTGCAACAAAGCGAGCGCGTCTTCGCCTTGGATGAGGTACTTGGCCCGCGAACTCTGATCGAAGATGGCCACCGCCTGCTGTGCAGCGCGTTGTTCAGCCTGCACCCAGGGTAACCAGTCAGGCTTATCAAGCGTTGGTTTTGCTGCGGGCGATGAAGCTGGCTGAAAATACAAAGCCCGCTCCCAGCCGTTGATGCTGCCAAACACGGCGGCCTTTGCCGCCAGCTGATCGTACAAGGCAGGCGTTCGCAAGGGCCTTGCTGTTTGCAATTCCTGACGCGGCCAGGGCATGGCATAGTGCAAACCCAGACTCTCGACCGTTCGCGCAGCAAGCGCCCTTTTGTTTGCGCTAAGCGGTGAAAAGCGACGGATGTCCAGCGCAGAAACATCCATGCCGGGGTCGCCCTCCAGCATCCATGCCGCCATCATCTTGCCCGCACCTGCGCTGTTGGCAATGCCTGAGGAGTTAAAGCCTGCGCAAACGAAATAATGGCGAAGCTCAGGCGCCTCGCCCATGATGCAGTTTCCGTCGGGCGTGAAGCTTTCAGGGCCATTCAAAAGCATCTTGATTTGAGCCTTCTCAAGGCAGGGCGTGCGATGAAGGGCATGCTTCATCAACACCTCAAACTGATCCCAGTCCTCATTGAGCAATTGAAACTGGAAATCATCCGGAATCGGATCGACCTTCCAAGGCTTGGCCGAAGGTTCAAAGCCACCCATTAACAGGCCACCCACCTCTTCTTTATAATAAATATAAGAGTCAGGATCGCGCATCACCGGAAGCATCGGGTGAACACCGGCTATCTTTCCCGTAACGATATAAAAATGCTCTGCCGCGTGAAGCGGCACACTCACGCCTGCGCCTGCTGCAAACTGGCGCGCCCATTGTCCGGCGCAATTCACAAGCAACTCGCAGCCAATGTCTTGCTCGATGCCTGTGCCCCGAACCCGCAGGCCGCAAACCCGCCGCAAGCGGCCCTGCCCCTGGCTGTGCACAGCGATCGCCCTGATGCCTTCAAACATCAGCACGCCGCGCTGCCTTGCGCCCTTGGCGATCGCCGCACAAAGATCGGCGGGGTTCACCTTGCCGTCTTCCGGTAACCAAAGCGCACCGGCCAGATCATCGCTTCGCATCAGGGGAAAGTGATCGGCTGCCTCACGCGGAGAAATCGCCTCACAGTGCACGCCATAGCGGCGTGCCAGGCTCGCCTGCCTCATCATCATGCGCAAACGATCCGAAGTCTGCGCCACATAAAGGCTTCCGCAGGCCTTCCATCCGGTTGCAAGCCCCGTTTCCTGCTCAAGCCTTGCATAAAGCTCAATGCCGTAGCGGCTCATCGCGGTCATTGGGCGGTTGGGTCGCAGCTGGCCGACCAGACCGGCTGCATGCCAAGTCGTGCCTGCGCTAAGTTTGCCCTGCTCAAGCAGCACGACATCGGTGCAGCCCACAAGCGCCAGATGGTAAGCCACCGAGCACCCGATGATCCCTCCGCCAACAATCACCACGCGCGTATGTTTCGGGAGGGCCATCATCGTTGAGCCTTCGCTAGGCAATTTGCATGGCGCGCGCAGCGCTCATGATGACCGGAATTGTCAGACCCTCGCGCAGCGTCTTGCGCGCTCGATGAAATGATCAAGTCCTGGGGTGGGATGGCCAGCGGTTTTGGCTGAATCATCCCAGATCCGCAAACGAACCGCGTCGTCTGCGCCGGATTGGCTCAAGAAATGCTCGCATTGCGCAGGCGAAAAGGGCCCGCCTTGCAGTGCAAGCGAGCGCTTGGAGTCATCAGACAGGGCAGCAAAATAGTGTGCGCGCGTTGAACAAAGATAACGCTTTGCAGCCACATGCAAAGCGATCGGAGCAAGCACCTCGGGGCCGAACAGCCCGCGCAACTGCGGCAAAGCGCGGTACTGGTGAAGGTCGTCAACCCCACGCAGGCTTGGCGTATCACCCAGATCATGTAGCAAATGGCCGAGATCATGAAGCCATGCAGCAGTCACCAACGCGTCGCTTGCCCCCTCGGCCTCGGCAAGCGATGCGCATTGCAAGGCGTGTTCGAGCTGACTGACCGCTTCGCCGCTGTATTGTTCATGGCCCCGCTGTCTGAACAAGAGCCCAATATCGTCAAGCGTCATCATCACCGATCATTCCTTTGGGATGCGCTAGCGCTACCGGCTTCGACTTCATGTTTCCCAGGGCAGCGAATAGGTTTTGAGATGGGTAAAACTCTTGATGGCTTCCTGAACACCTTCTTTGTAACCAAGGCCTGAATCCTTGATGCCGCCAAAGGGCGTGAGTTCAAGCCGGTAGCCAGGCACTTCGCGAATATTGACCGTTCCAACATCGAGTTCATTCACAAAGCGCGTGATGTAATCCAGCCGGTTTGTACACACCGCACTCGAAAGCCCAAAGGCTGTGCCGTTGGCAAGCGCAATCGCCTCGTTGATATCATGAAAGCCAAGCACCGGCGAGACCGGACCAAAGGTTTCTTCACGAACCAGCGTCATCCCCGGTTTCACGCCATCGAGCACAGTGGGCGCATAAAGCGCGCCGTCGCGCCGATGACCATGCAAGAGCCTTGCACCTTGCGCCAGTGCTTCGCTCACCCGCGCCTCAATTTGTTGCGCAGCCGCCTCATCGATAACCGTGCCCATATCCTTGTGCGGGTCGCTGGGTTCGCCAAAGGTCCAGGCACGCGTCTTTGCCACCAATCGCTCGGTGAAATCGCCTAGGACGGCTTGGTGCACGAGCAGGCGCTTGACCGCGGTGCAACGCTGACCCGAGTTTTTATAGCTACCTGCAACCGCCAGACTCGCTGCCTCATCGAGGTCTGCGTCCTCCATCACAATCAGCGGATCGTTACCGCCCAGCTCCAAAACAAGCCGCCTGTAGCCCGCTTTACGCGCAATCGATTTACCAATTGAGACGCCTCCGGTGAAGCTGACCAGTTCCACCGCGGGATTGCTGATCATTTCGTCGCCGATCTCAGCCGGATCACCTGTGATCACACTGAGCATATCCGGTGGCAACCCGGCCTCGTAGAGCAGGTCTGCAAAAAGGATAGCTGAAAATGGTACTTTCTCCGAGGGTTTCAAAACCATCCGGTTGTTCGATGCAATGCTTGGAACAATCTTGTGGGCTACCTGATTCATCGGATGGTTAAAGGGCGTAATCGCACTGATCACACCTAGCAGTGGCGAGCGCTGGGTGAAAATGCGCCGCCTTTTGCCCTGCGGGCTGATATCGCAGCTAAAGATCTGTCCGTCATCCTTTAAAACTTCGAGGGCACCGAAGCTGAGCACATCGCTCACACGCCCGGCCTCGTAGAGGGAATCCTTCAGGCATAGCCCCGATTCTGCGGTAATCAAGGCTGCAATCGCAGCGCGACGCGCACGTACAAGGTCTGCAGCCTTGTTCAAGATCGCGGCCCTATCGAAGCGGCTCAGGCGATGCTTGGCAGCGTTTGCAATCCTGTAGGCTTGCCTTAACTCCTCAAGACTTGCCTTGGGCACCGTGCCAAGCCGTTCTCCGCAAAAAGGATCAAATACTTCGATCACCCGATGAGAGCCTTGCCGCTGCTGGCGATCAGACCCTATGCGTTCACCAGCAAGGCGCATCGCGTCAAGGCCATGGTCCCTGATGTAGTGTTGTACTTCCTCTCGCTTCATCGCGTTATTGATAAAGTTCTATAAACAGGATCTATCATTGCGCATGATTCAGGGCAAGATCAAAGGCATCAAAGTTTCGCCAGCGTCGATTGGGATCCAGGCCGGAAATTGCGCGATTAACAATCAGCGGCACCCTTTGCTCGCTGATGCCGCCATGGGAACGAAGTGGCACATCGAGGCCGGATAAATCATGTCTTGTCTTGCTTGTGCCAATCACGGTAAAGCGCTCAGACAGGCAAACCAAATCGCCGATTCGGTCGGCAGGCAGTTCAAACGCAAGCGCAGCCTCTGCCTTCAACAGCACGCGTTCCATGCCGCGCAGCCCTTGAAGTCTTTCGCGCAACCGCATCGCGTCCATACCTGGCTGCAAATACAGCGTGGCAAACGAACCCAATGCGGCATGATGAACCACGTAGGGATCGGTGATCGGGAGGATGGCCCGTACCTTGCCCGCACCCATCGCCTCATCGAGCCAGTCTTGCAGATAAATCACATCGGGCTTTCCGTCCATTGCAATTTTGGCGTTCATACCGTGATCGGCGGTCACAGCAATCACACAACCCATCGCCTCGAGCTCGCTCAGGTATTGATCGAGCATGCGATAAAAATCATGAGCCTCAAGGCTTCCCGGCGCGTACTTGTGTTGGATGTAATCGGTTGTCGATAAATACAGAATATCGGGTCGTTTTAGACCGCCACGATCAGCCCGCAGCAATGCAAGCGCTGATGCAAAAACAAACTCGGACAAGTCAGCGCTGTACACCGCTGGAAGCGGCCGATCAACAAGCTCGAGGACCCCTTCGATGCCATGCTCGAGCGCATTGCACTGATCGGCCTTTTCGGCTGAAAAGCAAATGCCCTGCTGCAGACCGTGCCCAAGTAGCCGCCGCAACTTGTCTTTGGCGGTAATGATCGCAACCGAAACGCCTGCTTGGGTCATTGCAGCGAAAATCGTTGGCGCACGCAGCCATTTCGGGTCATTCATCATGACTTCGCGCTGGGTTTCCGGATCAAACAAGTAATTTCCGCAAATGCCGTGCATGCTGGGCGGCACGCCCGTCACGATTGACACATTGTTCGGGTTGGTGAAACTGGGGATCACGCCCTCGGCATGCAGCGCGGTTCCATGGACCAGCGTGGCCTGCATCCAGGGCATTTGCCCCGCCGCCACCGCCTGGCCCACATAATCGGGCTCACAGCCATCCACGCAAACCACGACCGTGGTCTGCTTGGGCTTGTGGTAACGGCGGCCGTTTACCGTCAGCATGCAATTCCTTTGAAAGTGCGTCTTGGGACCTGATGTGGCGACGAATGCAGCGCTTATCGGGCTATCATGGCCGACGTCCAAAGTATAAGGGCTGCCGTGTCGGAGCCATGACGGATCTTTGCAAACCGGTCGAAAGGCAAGTGCGCCCTCAAAGGTCTGCGCTTGTTGCAGGCCCAAGCGCTTGAGATCAACCACCCGCTGAAAGACATTGCCCAGCCGACGATGAACCGCGAACCCATTTTGCTTACCCCGGGGCCACTGAGCACCAGCTTGCAAACCAAGCTGGCGATGCTGCGCGACTGGGGATCATGGGACAGCGAATTCAACGCGATCACCGCAAGACTCTGCGAGAGCCTGCTGCAAGTCATCCATGGGCAAGACAGCCATGTCGTGGTGCCGCTGCAAGGCAGCGGCACCTTCAGCGTTGAAGCGGCGGTTGCAAGTCTGGTGCCCCGCAACGGGCATTTGCTCGTGCTGGATAACGGCGCATACAGCCAGCGCGCAGCCAAGCTTACCCAGATGATGGGTCGCCGCTGCAGTACGGTCAGCTTTGCTGAGGATCAAATCCTGTGCGCAAAAGCGCTCGAGCGCGCCCTGGTTGACGACGCCAGCATCAGTCATGTGTTGATTGTGCATTGCGAGACCGGCTCAGGCCTGCTCAATCCGCTTGAGGCCATCGCAGCCCAGTGTGAGCGCTTTGACAAAAGCCTCATCGTGGATGCCATGAGCACCTTTGCTGCCTTACCCATTGATACGCGCGCCCTGCGTTTTGACGCATTGGTTGCAGCCAGCGGGAAATGTCTGGAGGGCGTACCAGGCATGGGATTTGTGTTTATCCGACGTGCGGTCCTCAGTGCTTGCGAGGGGCGCAGCCAGTCGCTCGCGATGGATTTGTTTGACCAGTACGACTACATGCAACGAACCGGCCAATGGCGCTTTACGCCGCCAACTCAGGTCGTGGCCGCGCTCATCGAGGCCATCGCGCAGTTCGAGGCCGAGGGCGGGCAACCTGCAAGGCTGAAGCGGTACCAGGACAATTGCCAGACCTTGATCAAAGGCATGCTTCAACTCGGCTTTAAGCCCTATCTCGATGCCTCTGTGCAGGCACCCATTATCGTAAGCTTTCATGCGCCAGCCGACCCCGCTTATGACTTCAAGCGGTTTTATGCTGCGGTTCGCGATCGAGGCTTTGTGCTTTACCCGGGCAAACTCACCCGCGCTGAAACATTTCGGGTGGGCTGCATCGGTGCGATCGGTCGCAGGGAAATCGAGCAAGCCCTTCATGCAATCGAGCTTGCCGCAAAGGATTTAGGCCTTCAAAACGCCCAGCCGCTGCTCACCTGACAGCTCAGCGCATCAAAGCCTGGGGCATACCGTTACTTAAGGTGTAAGGTCTTCTTTACCCGCGTTCAAAGCGCCCGATCGTCAGTTTGAGCAGGTATAAAAGCGCAAGCGCCCCGAGCAAATCGCCAAGCAACATCGCTGCAAATTCTTGACCGTGGTCGCCCTCAACAGCCGAAACAATCCGCAGCATCGTATGGCCGCCTGCATTGATCAAGGCCGAGACTGTGCCGATTGCGATCAGCACACTGGGCGACAATCCCTTAAGCCGGCTTGAGATGCTCTTGTTTTCGGGCAAAAGCAGGCGCATGGCAGCATAGGCGGAGCATCCGCCAACAGCAGGCGCGATCCACCGCATCAAAGCTTCCTCAGGCCATATGAAGCCTGCGATCCCGTAGGCGCCCAGCGTGAGGCCAATCGCCGCATAGCGCTCAAAAAGGATGGTGAGGACAACCCGCAGGCCATGTGGCCAGTAAATCAGGTTGACACCGTCAATCACTTGAAATCGTTCAAAGAGCAATCCGTTAAGCCACCAGGCCAGGATGCCAGCGAACGCACAAAAAAGAACATAGCCGGATCGAAGAAAAAAGAGTTGGGTCACGCAAAGCAGTATTGACGCCCTTGATCGTTCTTACTTCCAAAACCCGTATCGATACTCAACTATTTTTAGAATCCATGGATCGCGTCAACAGGAAAGCTTCGATCCTTGACTTCGCGCACATAGGCTTTCATAGCCGCCTCAATCGAGCCGGTTTGCGCCATGAAGTCCTTCACGAAACGCGGCGTTTTCCCGATTCTTATGCCCAACATGTCGTGCAGCACAAGGACCTGGCCCGCCGTTGCGCAACCCGCGCCAATCCCGATGCTATGGCATCGGATCAGGCTTTCGGTGATTCGGGCTGCAAGGCTTGCAGGCACCATTTCAAGCACAAGCAGCGAGGCGCCTGCCTGCTCAAGGGCGATCGCCTCATTCAGCATGCGTTCGGCATCCTGTGGTGCTTTGCCTTGCAAACGATAGCCCCCGATGGCGTGAACCGTCTGAGGCATCAAACCCAAATGGGCGCATACCGGTATACCGCGCTGAACCAATTGATAAACCGTATCGACAACCCATCCGCCACCCTCGAGCTTGACCATGTGAGCGCCCGCCTGCATCAGGGTGCTCGCGCTTCGAATCGCCTGGCCTACCGATGCGTGATAGCTTGCAAAAGGCATATCGGCAAGAACCATCGCCGAACCGCCCTGGCCCTCCAAACCACGAACCACCGATTGGGTGTGATAGGCCACATCCGCAAGTTGCACCGCCAAGGTGCTTTTGTGTCCCTGACAGACCATGCCAAGCGAATCACCGATCAGAATCACATCCACGCCTGAACGGTCAGCCAGCGCCGCGAAACTGGCATCGTAAGCAGTCAACATCGCGATGGGTTCCTGACGGGCGCGCATTTGCGTAAGACTTGTAACAGTCACCGGCAAGCGTGGGCGGTCTTGCGCATCAAGCGATGGGTAAGGCATCAGAACACTCCTTCAATGAACCGTGAGTCATCGGTGATCAATCCTTCGGACAAAGGGTCATGACCAAAGGCGTCAAGCACCAAGCGCTAGCCTGAAAGACTCCCTGAAAAGCCACCCGGCTTCAAGGCAAGTAACGCTCAGCCGCAAGCTTTATACTCCGCCAGCCTGGCTGAAGACATCAGCTGGCCTACAGCTTGAGTGATCACGAAGTTCCTCGAAACAAGGCTTAATGTCAGCATCATGCCCCACTCCTCATTGTGGCAAAAACTCAAAATCGATCGCGTGCCCGCTTGGGGCCTGAGCCTCGCTTTGCTGGCCGCGGTGCTTGCAGGCCATGCGGAAGCGTCGGGGCCCGGCCAGAGCAAAAACCCATCCGAAAAACCGGTCATGAAGGTCGAGACAAGCATCGTGACCCAAATTGCCGCAGCACAAAGGATTCAAGCTCAGGGAAGCCTTCAGCCGTGGCGTGAAGCGGTTGTGAGTCCGCAAGTGCAAGGTCTTGCGATTGTCGAGCTGCATGCCGAGCTCGGTGATAAGGTTGAGCAGGGACAAATGCTTGCACGACTCGATCAACGACTGCCGCTTGCCGAACTTGCCCAGGCCAAAGCGCAGGGCTTTGAAGCCAGGGCAAGCCTTGATGAGGCGCAATTGCAGCTTGAGCGGGCGCAGCAGTTGCGCGAAAAGGGCTTTTTTAGCGAATCCCAACTCACCCAGGCACAAAACCAGCGGCGGATAGCCAGTGCTCGCGTCGACGCGGCGCAGGCTGCCATCGAGCTGCGCAGCTTGCAACTGAAGCAAACCGAGGTAAGGGCTAGCGAATCCGGTGTGATCAGCGCAAAGACCGCCTTGCTCGGTGCCATCCCTCCGCTTGGCGCTGAACTTTTCAAAATCCTAGTCCAAGGAAAACTCGAATGGCGAGCCGAGGTCACAAGTCAGGACCTGGAAAGAATTGCACCCGGGCAGCGGGCGAGGATCAATCTGCCATCAGGGGAGAGTCTTGATGCCAAAGTGCGCTTGCTTAGCCCTTCAATCGATCCAGGTAATCGCAACGCGCAGGTCTTGATAAGCCTTTCAACAACGCCCAGGCAACTGCGTGCAGGCCAGTTTGTTCAGGGCAGCATTGATGTCGGTTTGCGCTCGGTGATGAGCCTTCCGCAGTCGGCGCTGGTGGTTCGAGACGGCTTCACCCTGGTTTTTCATATCGACAAGCAGCAGCGGGTTCGTAGCCGCAAAGTCAAAGCCGGTGCAATCATCGGCGATCAGGTCGAGATTCTTGAGGGTATTGAAGCGGGCGCCCTCGTAGTTGCCCGAGGTGGCGCATTTTTAAATGACGGTGACCTGGTCAGCACCGCAAAGCCATGAATCTTTCGACCTGGTCGATTCGACACCCGGTGCCCGCCCTGATGCTGTTTGTGCTGCTCAGCCTGGCAGGGTTGATCGGCTTTCAAAGCATGAAGGTTCAAAACTTTCCTGACCTCGATTTACCGACGATTCAGGTGCAGGCCTCGCTGCCGGGCGCAACGCCTAGCCAACTCGAAACCGATGTGGCTCGAAAGCTTGAGAACGGAATCGCGCCCTTGCAAGGCCTCAAGCACATCAGCACCAAAATCAGCGACGGTGCGGTATCGATAACGATTGAGTTTCGTCTTGAAAAGCCGGTTCAAGAAGCGCTCGATGAGGTGCGCTCAGCGGTTCAGTCAACGCGCAGCGACTTACCTGCAGATTTGCGCGAACCTGTCATCAGTAAGCTCAACCTTGCGGGCACTCCGGTGCTTGCCTACACGATTGCATCCGATGCGCTCGACGAAGAGGCGCTGTCCTGGTTCGTTGACCGTGATTTGACAAAGCGCCTGCTCGCGATTCGCGGCGTCGGGGCCGTGCAGCGCGTGGGCGGCGTATCGCGCGAGATCTCGGTGCATCTCGATCCGGTTCGCATGAACGCAATCGGCATGACGGCTGCCGATCTATCCAGGCAGTTGCGCGCCGTTCAGCAAGAGGCAAGTGGCGGCCGCACCGATCTTGCAAGTGCCCAGCAGCCGGTTCGATTGTTGGCAAGCCTTGCCGCCGCCGAGCCCTTGCGCACTTTTGCCATCGCCCTGCCTCAAGGCGGCTCGGTCAGGCTCGATCAGCTTGCTGAAATCCGCGATGGCATCGCCGAGCGTCGCTCCGCTGCCTTTTTGAACGGCCAAGCTGTTGTCGGATTCGAGGTTGTACGCAGCCGCGGGGCCAGTGAGGTGCAGGTCGGCAAGCTGGTCCGTGAGTCCTTGGCGCAACTCAAGCTTGAGCGACCCGATGTCGTACTGACCGAAGCCTTTGACTTTGTCACACCGGTTCAAGAGGAATACGATGGGTCGCTGATTCTGCTCTACGAGGGGGCGCTTCTGGCGGTGCTGGTGGTGTGGATTTTTCTGCGCGATTGGCGCGCCACCTTCGTTTCTGCGCTTGCCTTGCCCCTTTCAGTGATCCCAGCCTTTGCAGGCATGGCCTGGCTCGGCTTCTCGGTGAATGTGGTCACCCTGCTGGCCTTGTCGCTGGTCATCGGCGTTCTGGTCGACGATGCGATTGTGGAGGTCGAAAACATCGTTCGTCATTTACGCATGGGGAAAAGCCCAATCCAGGCGTCCATCGATGCAGCCGATGAAATTGGCCTGGCCGTTATCGCAACCACCTTCACCCTGATTGCGGTATTTCTGCCGACTGCCTTCATGAGCGGAATCGCGGGCAAGTTCTTCAAACAATTCGGCTGGACAGCCTCGCTTGCGGTCTTTGCGTCCCTGCTGGTTGCACGCATGCTCACCCCGATGATGTCCGCTTACCTCTTGAAGGACCAGCCAACGGCCCACCACGAGCCCGGCTGGCTTGGGGGATACATCCGACTTGTGAAGCTGTGTTTACGCTTTCGTTGGACCAGCATGTTGGCAGCAACCGCGTTTTTCTTCGCTTCCATCGCATTGATCCCTCTGCTGCCAACCGGCTTTATTCCGCCCGATGACAATTCGCAAACACAGGTGTACCTCGAGCTTGCTCCCGGTTCAAGCCTGGAGCAAAGCATCAAAACCGCCGAGGCAGCCAGGCTACTGCTCGCCTCGATTCAAGAAATCCAAAGCGTTTATACAACGATCGGCGCAGGCAGCGCAGGCACCGACCCCTTTTTGGGCGGGGGAGCCAATGAACCTCGAAAAGCCACCCTCACCATCGCGCTCACCCCGCGCGGTGAGCGTGCGCGAAAACAAATCATTGAAGCCAACATCAGGGAAAAGCTCCAAGCATTGCCGGGTGTGCGCAGCAAGGTCGGACTGGGCGGCTCGGGTGAAAAATACATTTTGGTGTTGACCGGTGACGATCCGCAAAACTTAAGTCAGGCCGCGCTTGCTGTCGAACGCGACCTTCGCAGCATCAAAGGTCTTGGAAGCATCGCCTCAAGCGCAAGCCTTTCAAGGCCCGAAGTGATGATTCGGCCCGATGTTGCCAAGGCTGCCGACCTTGGCGTGACGACGGCCGCGATCGCTCAGACTCTACGTATTGCAACACTTGGCGACTACGATGTGGCCCTGGCAAAACTGAACCTGAGCGATCGGCAAGTACCCATCGTTGTCCGATTGCGCGATGAAGCGCGTCAGGATATGCAAAGCCTCGGGCGGCTCTTGGTACCGGGCAGCAAAGGCCCGGTCATGCTGTCGCAGGTCGCAAGCATCGAGATTGGCGGCGGGCCCGCACTGATTGAACGCTATGACCGCGAACGCAACATCAATTTTGAAATTGAGCTATCGGGTATGCCCTTGGGTGATGTGACCGCAGCCGTTGCCGAATTACCTGCCCTCAAGCGGCTCCCGCCCGGCGTGGCTCAGCGCGAAATCGGCGATGCCGAAGTGATGGGCGAACTCTTTGCAAGCTTCGGTTTGGCGATGGGTATTGGTATTTTATGTATCACCATGGTGCTTATTTTGCTTTTTAAGAGCGTTCTTCATCCGATCACCATTCTGGCCGCCCTTCCCCTTTCGCTTGGCGGCGCCTTTGTTGCCTTGCTTCTGGCCGAAAAAAGTTTTTCGATGCCTTCGTTGATCGGGTTGATCATGCTGATGGGCATCGCTACAAAAAATTCGATTTTGCTGGTTGAGTACGCCATCGAAGCAAGCAAATCAGGACTTGATCGTCATCAGGCGCTCATCGAAGCCTGCCGACTGCGGGCACGCCCGATCATCATGACGACCATCGCGATGGGCGCCGGGATGCTGCCCATTGCCTTGGGTTGGGGAAGCGCAGACGCAAGTTTTCGCTCACCGATGGCCATTGCGGTAATTGGCGGCCTTTTGACCAGCACCTTGCTTAGTCTTTTGATCATTCCAGTGGTCTACACTTTCATGGATGATCTGGGACTGCTGCTGTCACGCCTAAGGCACTTAAAGATCCAGAAGCAAACCGGCAAGCACGCCTAGCAAGACAATCCACAAGGGCGAAAGGCGCGGCAACACAAGCAGCGCATAGGCCAGCAAGGCCAAGGCAAAATGTAAAGGTTTACGGACAGCGTGAACGAAGATGGGATCGTAGAGACTGGCCAGCAAGAATCCAACGACTGCGGCGTTCACCCCAGCCAGCATGCTTGTTGCAAGCGGATAGCCGATTAGCCTTGACCACAAAGGCATCACGCCGATCACGAGCAAAAAACCGGGAAGAAAAATGCTTGTCAGCGCCATGAGCGCCCCAAGCCAGGACGGAGTCAAGTCTGGCATGACCGCACCCAAAAAAGCTGCCACAGTAAATAAGGGGCCAGGCATTGCCTGCGCGGCAGCATAAGCTGCCAAGAAACTCTCAAGCTGCAGCGATTCCGGCACCAGCATGGTCTGAAGCAGCGGCAGGACCACATGCCCGCCACCGAAAACCAGCGCCCCGGCCCGATAAAAGCTGTCGATCAGTTTTATCCAGGCGTCGTCAACATAGACGTTGAGTAAGGGTAAACCCAGTAACAGTGCAAAAAAAAGAACGAGGCAAAACAGACTGAGCGGCTCACTTGACCCAAAAGATTTGCCGGGCCGATTTGCATCCCATGTCGATGGGTTTTGCAATCCGGATTTCGCTTGCTCGCCAGCAGGGCGAATCAACATGCTGCCTGCAAAGGCCGCAAGCCCGATCGCAAGGAGCTGAGCCAGGCTACTTTGCATCAGCAGGCAAAGTGAACAGGAAAGTACCGCAATCCAGCCACGCAGGCTGTCGGGGCATAGACTTTTTGCCATGGCCGTCAATGCCTGGGCGACCACGGCAACAGAGACCAGCAACAAAGCGTTCAACACCGAAGCGCTTTTTTCAAAGCTTGTGTGCAATAAGCCCATGGCAAGTGCGAACATCAACAGGGCTGACGGCAGGGTGAAACCTAGCCAAGCGGCAAGCGCACCGGAGAAACCGGCTTGACGCATACCAATGGCCATACCCAGCTGGCTGCTTGCAGGTCCGGGCAGAAATTGACATAAGGCGAGCAACTCGGCAAATTCAGCGTCACCAAGCCATCGACGCCGGTCTACGAATTCAGTGCGAAAGTAAGCCAAATGGGCGATAGGTCCGCCAAATGAGCTCAGTCCGAGTCTGAAAAACGCGATAAAAACCCTGCGCAAAGCGATGGCTTGCGGCAATGCCCCCGGATTTCCCGAGGCCACATCGGCTTTGGCGCGTGGACTTGGAGCCTTTGATTTCGGACTTGAACTCACAAAGCAATCGCCCTAAGGATGCCATCGTTTGACGCGCTCAGAGGCATGTCGACGATGGTGAGATCTGCAATAGCCTGAAGCAGTCTGCGCAGTTTATGCGCAAGCGCGAGCTGGACTTGAGAAACACCCCGTCCTGCGCTTTGGAAAGCCCAGGGCTTCGCATCGGCGAGATCTTCTCGTTGCGGCGGACTCGCAACCACGTCGCTGCAAAGCGTGAAAGATCCCTCGGGCTTGGGGCTTCATGCCATCATCGGGGACCTTCATTTTGCCTTCATGAGTTCCCCATGCTGACACTCACAGGTTATGCGAACCGCCTATCGGTCATCGCGGGCGATACGATCCAGTTCCATGTTGCAAAGGCCAGCGCAGAAGTGCTGACAGCCGAGGTTGTACGAGTGGATTGTGCAGACCCGAACCCTGCCATTGGCGGTATTCGTTACACAAGCACCGCGCTTGACGTGCACGAACTTGGCCCTGCCTGCGCCCAGCACGTGCCGATTGGGTCCTATGCAAGCCTTGGATCTGCAGGTTTGCTCGAAAATCATGAAAGGTTCACGCTGTGTTTGCTTCTTCAACCTCGCCTAAGGAGCGCAAACACCCAGGTCATTTGCAGTAACCGCGACGAGAGCGCTCAGGGTTTCCAGCTCGAGCAGCTCAGCAACGGTCAGCTTGCGCTCAGGATGTCTTCCACAGGGCAGGATCATCTGCTGAGCCTTGAAGCGCCGCTCCATTTGGGCAGCTGGTACCGCGTCTTGCTGTCGGTCGATGGCCCAGCGCAAAGGGCAGCGTTGATCGCAACAGATTTAAGATCGAGCTATAAACAAGAGCGCGAGCTTTGCACAAACACAAGGCTCAGATTGGGTTCAAAAGCCCAGCTCAGTCTTGCCAGTGCATCGGCGCACAAGCCGCTTGACTGCTTTAACGGGCGAATTGAAGACCCCTGGCTGCTTGCGAGAATCCTGGATGGTGAGCAAACGCGTGAACTGGCCGATGCAGCGGCCGATCCGGACTGTATCGCTGCCTGGGATTTTTCACAGGCGATGCACAGCCAACGAGTGGTCGATATCGGTCCTTTCAAGGATCATGGTGAACTTTTCAATACGCCAACCCGGGCAGTCAGAGGGTCACAGTGGAACGGCAAGGAGCAATGTTTTCGCCATGCCCCCCGCCACTACGCAGCAATCCATTTTCATCAGGATGATCTGGATGACTGCCGATGGCCAGCTACGCATGCGGTGCAAATCCCGCTCGACTTCGCCTCTGATGCCTACGCGCTCTTGCTAAAAACCGGAACGTTCTCAGAAAATATTCCCTTTTTTGTTGTGCCCCCGAAAGGGCAGGCAAGGTCCAAGATTGCAGTGCTGGTGTCGACTTATACCTACACGGTGTATGGCAATCACGCCCGTCCCGAGTGGTTTGCGGACCCGGCTTGGCGCGAAAGTTATATCGATCAGGTCCAAAGCTGGGGAGCCTATCCGCACAATCCCGGCGAACATCAGGACTTTGGGCTATCCACCTACAACAGCCACCCCGACGGTTCGGGAATTGGTCTCGTGAGCTGGCGAAGGCCGATGTTGAATCTGCGCATGGGCTATCTCACCTACCCTTATCCCGAGATTCGCGCCTCGGGATTGCGACACTATCCTGCCGACAGTCACCTTTTGATGTGGCTTAAACACCATAAGCTGGATTTTGATCTGGTGACTGACGAGGAGTTGCATCGGGAAGGCCTTGATCGGCTTCGCCCGTATCAAACGCTCATCACCGGAAGTCATCCGGAGTACCACAGCGAAGCGATGCTCGATGCATTACAAAACTACCGCGACCAAGGCGGCAAACTGATTTACCTTGGAGGCAATGGCTTTTACTGGAAGATCGCACTTGACCCCGCCCGCGAGGGCATCATCGAAGTGCGTCGGGCCGAGGGCGGCATCCGGGCTTGGGCTGCTGAACCGGGAGAATATTTTCATCAGTTCGATAGCGAATACGGCGGACTTTGGCGGCGTAACGCAAGGCCTCCCCAGCAGCTTGTCGGCGTTGGCTTCACCGCGCAGGGCAATTTTGTCGGCTCCTATTATCGAATCCGCAAAGAAGCCCGTGCCGACCCCTTGGTGAGCTGGATCCTTGAGGGTATCGACGAGGAGATCATTGGCCTGGAGGGTTTTAGTGGACACGGCGCTGCTGGCTTTGAGCTTGATCGCGCCGATGAGCGACTCGGCACGCCTGCACGGGCAGTGGTTATTGCATCGTCGGAGAAGCACCCAGCGGATGCGCCATGGGTCCTGGTACCCGAGGAGCAACTCACCCACATTACAACGCTTCCGGGCAAAAGCCACCAAGAACTGATCCGCGCAGACATGACCTATTTTGATTGCCCGGGCGGTGGCGCTGTGTTTTCAGTCGGATCGATCACCTTTTGCGGATCACTTCCCTCGGGTGATTTCAACAACCCCTGTTCACGCCTGCTGCTTAACGTGGTGAGACGCTTTACATCAAGCTGACAGTTTGCTTTGCAAGGCAAAGCCTGTTCCCAGGCTTTGCTAGATACAGGGGATTGTACTTTGGTATGATTGGCTCGTTCGTCGAGTCGCGCACCGCTCGATCGTGCCAAAACACATTTGAGCCCTTGGAGTCAACAGTTTGCTGTTCGATAACCGATCGACCATTCCTGCGCGTTTTGAAGCGGCAATTCACACGGTGATCGACCGCACCCGTGCCTACAACAAAGTCACACTCGCTGTGATTTACGGCCAGTTTCCCTGGGAAAGCAGCGCAGCTGATGCCGCCGATGCCGAGGTCCAACTGGCTTTGATTCTTGATGATGATGTGACCGACTTTGTCGCGACAAAACTCGAACTGACAAAAACTGCTTACGATGTGTTTATCGAGTCCGGCATTGAAATTGCGCCTTTTCCGGTTCCGGTTACCCACTGGTATCTGCCATCGAAGGCAGCCAATCCTGCGCTGATTGAGGACATTCGAAAGCATGGGCTTCGTATCAATTTAGATCGGGTCCTGCATCGCGCACCACCGGCCCAAGCGATAGCCCGACCCGCAAGCGAAATCATCAGCTTACTTAGCGATGCCCGCGACGGTCTGGTAAGAGACTTTGCGGTGCAAAGCCTGTTCTTTATCCCGCAAGTCCACCCAACTCGAAGCCTGTCGCCCGAAGATTGTTCGCAAGACGAGGAACGCGAAGTTGGGCCCTTAGACATCTTGATTGACTTCGGTGGGCGACCGAGTACCGAGCGGGTGCTCGGTGTTCAAGAAGCGATCGAATCGGCGCTCCAGATGCCCATCCAGTTATTGACGACCAGTTCAATCCGCAAAGCGCTACTCGATCTCTTGATGAAGAAGGCGGTTGAGATCGGAGCTGGGGCAAGCTCGCATCAAGCCACAGTGAACTCAAGGCTTCAGGCAAGGGCCGGCGTTTATGCGGACCTTGATGACACGGCCTGAATGAAGTCTCGACGGCCGTAAGATTCTCAGGCTGCGGCAAACAAGGATCTGTCTACAAGCAGCGCGTCTTGGCTAGCGTACATGTGGACGGCGTGACTGCACCCTCTGACACTTTGCATGAGGCTATCGCAGCGTCTTGGGCGGCAATCACTGAGCTGCCCGAACCAACGCCATACTTCAGCTTGCTTGCTGTCAGCGCAATGCTTCCGCAAAATGTCGACTCATTGGTCCCTTTGAAAGTGAGAACGATTTTGCAATCAGCACATTGCTGCGTCACCGCGTTGGAAGCTTCTGCCGCCGAAAAGCATCGACCAGTGGGAATCCCCCCCGAAGCGCCGCCGGCACCAGCACCTGCCCCAGCGCCTGTTCCCGTTCCTGATCCTGATCCGGTTGCTGCACCGCATGCAGAATCGCCTGGAGCAACGAACGGATCGACTCCCGACTTATAGCCAATCGCTCCAAAGAGATCTTTGGTGCCATCAATGCCGCCACCACAAGCGCCGAGACCGAGCAGGGCAAATCCGAAAATCGCATGCATGCGCAATCGCCAAAGGCTGCGAAACAATGAAATGAACACCGAAGTCTCCATGGGCAGACCTTATTCAGTAAAGCCGGATCATAAACTCAGTAGAACCCGATCATAATCCAGCTTCTTGACAAGTCTCCGGATCTTAAGCGGTAGGCAGTTGATCGCCGGCGCTTGCGCTCGGCCTTGCCGCCACCCGATCACGCCAATGCTGAATCTGTGCGTAGCCAGCTTCAGCAGGCTTAAATTTCATCACGCGCGAGAATTCGATTGCACAAAACGCGGTGATGTCTGCAATCGTGAAGTCTGATCCGGCAACCCAGGGGTTCTGGCTGAGGCGCTCTTCGAGCCAGGCCAATCCGGTTTCGCGTTTCTTTGCTTGATTCTCAGCAAAATCGG
>Ga0214921_10001715_pt1 | contig 36888 bp, 14 predicted proteins | sample LL1505_MetaG_FD_177992 | JGI IMG/M metagenome (GOLD analysis project Ga0214921, IMG submission 177992) | Freshwater microbial communities from Lake Lanier, Atlanta, Georgia, United States - LL-1505 | ecosystem: Environmental > Aquatic > Freshwater > Lake | place: USA: Georgia | collected... | reverse complement strand
AGTGCAGGCGTCGGTGACACCGCCTTCGGGGCCGTGGCAGGTGGCGCAGGTTTTTTTCAACGGCATCAGGATGTCGGCGGTGGCGACGCTGGTGGGGGCGGCGTGACAGGAAACGCACTCGAGCTGGGTGTGCTTGGCGTGGTCGAAACGGGCGCGGGGCAGCCAGACATCCACTGGGCGGACGGGGGCGATTAAGGGGGCGGCGCCGGAGGGGGCGGCGGTCACGACGTGGCAGAGGTTGCACGAATCGCGGCCGGAGGGGGCGTTGGGGTCGCCGAAAAACACCTCGCGTTCGAGCTGCTCGCCGGAGGGGTGGCGGGTGCGGAGGGCGGTGAGTTTGGCGGAGACGTGATCGCGGAGAGGTTTACCGGCGAGGCCAAGGCGGCGGACGGCGTCGTCGGAATAGGCAGCGGGGAGGGCGCGAAGAAAGGCGCGGGCGTTTTCCGGGGAGCCATGGGGGACGACTAGGGAAGGGGTGTCTGGATCGATGGGCAGGCCGTGGCAGGACTGGCAATGGAGGGCGAACTTCACCGGCTGCATGAGCGCGCCGGTGGGATCGGGCACGTGACAGGAGCGGCAGTCGAGGGCGTGGCCGTCGAGAAGGGGGATGTTCGGACCGATAAGGTGCAGAGCGTGGTTAAAGGCGAGGGGGGTGGGATCGTGGTTGCCGGGTAGATTGACTCTAAATTCGGGGTGGTCCCCGGCGAAGGACGCGATCTTTGCGGTCAGGCCCTCGGGCGGGCGTTTGACGGGGAAGGCGACACGACCATCAGCTAGTTTTTTCTCAAAAAGGGCGGGGTCAAGTTTGCGGGCAAGGAGGCTGGCGGCGCTCATTTGCAACGGAGAGCCGTGGCAGGCGGAGCAATGGGCCGAATCGACGGCGAGCAGGTTTTGCGCGCGGCCTTGGTGTTCGAGGTGGCAGACGGAGCAGGAGGTATCGCGGGCGATGCTCGCCTGATGGAACGAATGCGGCGTGTGGCAGGCCTGGCAGGCGGCGTCCATGGCGCCGAAATCCCGCGCCTCGTGGGAGAGCAGGTGCGCCGGGGCGAGGGCGCCGGTAGTGGCGAGCCGGACGCTCGCTGCGGTCCAGTCGGCGGGCGACTGGTGGGCGGCGGCGTGGCATTGCGCGCAGCCCTGGGGATCAGTGACACCGGCGGCGGCGTGGGCGGCGGCGAAATGGGGACCGGAGTGAGAGGTGCTGAGCGGTCCAGGGGAAATGACGCGGTCGCGGGCGGGACCGAACAGCACGAACAGAAGCACGCCGATGGCGGCGGCGACGGTGGCGCTCACCAGCAGGCCGCGGCGGGCGCGGAGACTGCGCACCGGGACGCAGGGCGGGGTTGACCGGCAGCACGAACCATCCGGTCGGGGCCCCTCGGAGCAAGTGCCGCCCCAATCGGAGGGGCGGGTGCATTTCCACAGGCCCTTGGACTCGCCCGGGGCGGTGGCGAGCACGGGTTTGCAATCGGGGCCGGCGCGGCAGGTGCCGGATGGAGAGGGGCCGAGGCGGCAGGGGCAGCCTTTGCAGGCGTGGCCACAAATCCAGTCCTTCTGCGGGCGCTCGTAGCGGGTGTCGTCGAACTCGGGCTGGGGCTGGCGGCCTTCGGTGCTCATCGGGCGCCTCCGGAGTAGGTGTGCACGAGCAGGATGTGCACGAAGGTAAACACAAGGAGCGCGTAGGTCAGGGGTAGGTGGACAAAGAGCCAGCCTTTCAACAGGAGCTGGTTGGCGTGGTGAAAATCCAGCACGTGGCGGGCGCGGACGAGTTCGGCGATTTCTTCGGCTCGGGTCTGTTCGCTAGCGGCGAGGTAGCGGCCGGTCTCGGCGAGGGCGGCGAGGCGGTTGTTCAAGGCGGCGCGGGAGCCGAGCAGGTGGGGAAAGAAGGCCGGGCCGGCGGCGAAGGCGGGCGCGAGTTCACGCACATAGAAATCGGCCAGGGTGGTGGACTTCGCCTCGGGGATGGCGGCGAGGGCGATTTTTTCCGCTTGGAGGCGGAGATCGCGCCGGATGACGGGGATGCGCTCAAAGGGCACTTCGCCGCCGGCGCTAGTCAGGCGGCGGGGGATGGCCCGGGAGAGCCACCAGCCGCTGATGCCGCTCAGGGTGACGGCCAGAAAAAGGCCGGCGAGGGCGAGATTAAAGGGGCCGGCGGGGACGGCAAAACGAAGGTGGAAAACGAACAGAACGCCGGCGAAGAGACCGGCGTAGGCGTGGAACTGTAGCCACACGCGGGAGGAAAGCAGAGGCAGGAAAGGCAGTTTCTTGCGAAGGTTGTAGGCGGTCAGGCCAAGGCAGAGCACGCCGAGGAACCAACCTGTCAGATAGACCAAATGGGGAAAGCCGGCCACGAGCTGAGGATAGTAATGGGCAAGGACGCCGGCTGCGCCTAGGGTGAGCGAGGACAGGACGGCGCGGCGAATCTGGAGCAGGCGGGGCATCGGGGAACTGTGTGCCGGAAGGGCTGGGTTAGCGGCGGGCGAGCCAGGCGGTGAGGGGGGCGAGGGTGTTCAGGTCGAGGCGGTCGAGGGCGTCGTGGGGGCAGGCGCGGACGCAGGCGGGGCCGCCGATCTGATCGAGGCAGAGGTCGCACTTGGTGGCCTTCAGGAGGGGTTTCTGATCCTTGGCGACGAGGGGCTGGCCGTCCTCGTCGCGGGTCTCGACCATGCGGATGGAGCCGTAGGGACAGTTGTTGGCGCAGGCGGTGCAGCCGATACAGGTATCGGGATTGATCACGACCTCGCCGCCGAAGCTGTCGCGGTGGATGGCACCGGTAGGGCAGCCAATCATGCAGATGGGGTCGGCGCAGTGCATGCAGGCCTGAGCGACCATGAGGTGGTCGTGGATGGGGCCGTGGCGGAGGAAGCGGGGGTTGCCGCCATGGGTGGAGGCGCAGGCGCGGACGCAGTCGTCGCAACGCGTGCAACGGTCAAGGTCGATGACCATGGACTCGGTGCCGTTAAAAAGCCGGTTTTGGGTGAGAAACTCCATCAGGGCGGCGTCCGCCGCCGCGGCGGCGGGCCGGGTTTTCGCGGTCAGGGCCCTCATGCGGGTGGCAGGGGCCTCGCCCGGAATTATGATGGGCGGCGGGAGCTGATCGGCGGGCAGGTTAGGCAGCACGTGGCGCTCGATCACGGCGGCGGGGATCGTGAGGACGTGGGTATGGCCGATGACGCGGAGGCTGTGCTGCAGGGTGACCGGGGCGTCGGGGTTTTTCCAGTTGTGGGCGATCTCGTCGAAACCGTAGACGCGGCCGGCGCCGAGGTAGTTCAAGGTGCGGTGACCGGCGCCATGGCGCTGGGTGAGGCGGGCGAAGCCGGAGCGCACCATCACGATGCCGTTCGGGTAGTCGCCCTCGGCGGCGATGGTGGTTTCCTTGGCGACGGCGGCGGTGCCGGCCTGGATGAGTTTCTTGTATTCACCGGACCAGTCGTAGTCGCCGAAGGTCTCGAACTGGGTGGCGGCCTCAACGGCTGCGCGGGCGTCGGGGGCGAGGTGGCGGAGGAAGGGAATTTCCTGGAGGTAAGAGGCGAGGGCGCGCTGGCGGTAGATCTTGTCCACGTGGGCGCGCAGGGCGGGATCGTATTTCAGGAGGTCGCGCAGGCCCTGCCAGCGGATTTCCAGCAGTTGGGTGTCGTCCTCTTCGGCGAAGATGGTCGCGGTGCGAGGCATGCGCGAAAGGGCGGCGATCTCGCCGAAGAAATCTCCGGCGTGCATACCCGCGGTCTTGTGTTCTCCGAGGACGCGGGGGACGTCCTGAAGGAACACGGAGCGGCTGGCCTCAGTCTGGCGGCGCCGATGGGCGACGACCTCGTCTTCGCGGGGGTTGGACCAGAGTTGAGCCAAAGAGCGGAGCAGGCCCTTTTTGCTGGGCTCCTTGCGGCCGACCGCGGAGGGCGGGAGGCCGGGCGAAAGCACGACTCGGGCGCAGCCCTTCAGGATGAGGAACGCGGAGGTGCCGTAGTCGCCTTCGCGCACGATGAGTTCGTGGGCCTTGAAGGTGCGGATGGCGGTGTCGTTGCTCAGGATGTCGGGCAGGGTGGCGGAGCGGGGAAAACTTTCCGGATTCATCGCACTGAAAGGGGCGAGGGCGAGCAGGCGGTCTACGGCCTCGGATGGGAAATCGGGGTCGAAGGGGGCGTCCCAGCGGCGGGGGCGGTCGAGGCTGGCGACGGTGGACATACTTGGAGCTGCGAGCGGGGAGTGGGGAGGGGAGCGAGGAGGGGAGACCGAAAGGCGGACGAGGGCTTAGGCGTCGAGGACGAGGGCGCCCTTGGGTTTACAGATGCAGGCAAGGCACGAGCCGGCTTCGACATCGGCACCGTGTTCGCTCAGATATTCCACCTCGCCTGACTTGATCGCGACGAGGCAAGCGCCGCAATTGCCGGCGCGGCAGCCGGCTTCGATGCGCACGCCACAGGCCTCGGCCAAGTCCAACACGGTCGGGTGCGCGGGGCTCCATTGAGCGGACTGGCCGGACTTGGCGAATTTGACCGATGGGCCGCTGGCGAAGGGCACGGTGGTGAAGCTAGCCTTCATCTCGGGCTTAGCGGCCTTCTTAACCGAGGCGGGGCCGAAGGCCTCGAAATAGACGGCCGCGTCGGGCACGCCCCAGGTGCGGAGGTCGTCGGTGATGCTCTCCATGAACGAGCCGGGGCCGCAGAGGAAAAAGTCGTAGTTCTGGGAAGGCAGGAGTCTCTTCATCAACTCGACGGTGACGCGGCCTTCGTGTTGAAAATCGCGACCGGCGACGTCGTTTTTACCGGGCCGGGAGTAGCAGATCTGCAGTTTCAGGTTCGGGTATTTATCCGCGAGTGCGAGCGTCTCAGCGCGCAGCATGTGGTCTTCACTGCCGCGGGAGCCGAAAAAGAACCACACTTCGCGGTTGGACTTGGCCTCGATCAGGGCATGCGACATGGCGATCATCGGGGTGATGCCGACGCCGCCCGAGATCAGGACGACGGGTTTGTCCTTTTGCAGATCGAGAAAAAAATGCCCGGCGGGGGCCTTCACGTCGAGTATGTCGCCCTCTTTGATGTTGTCGCAGAAAAACGACGAACCTTTGCCCGGAGGATGGTCGGTCTTGGGCGGGGGCGGGCAGCGTTTGATGGTGACGCGGTAGTGGGTGGGGCGGGCGCAGTCGGAAAGCGAGTAGCAGCGGACGATGGGTTTGGCTTGGCCGGGCAGGAGGAGCGGAAAGGTCAGGTATTGGCCGGGTTTGAAGGCGGGGATGGGGCGGCCGTCGTGGGGTGCGAGATGGAAGGAATACGTGTCGGCGCACTCGGGGGTTTTTTTCGCGACGACGAACTTACGAACTCCGTTCCAGCCGGCGCGTTCCTGCTCGATGGATTTGAGCCGCAACCGGGCGGTTTCAATCTCGAGTTCCAGCCTCTGGATTTCGCGCGACTGGGCGTTGCCGGCGTGGACGGCGCCGCGCAGGGAGTGGAAGAGGGTGAGGCCGCCCTGGAGCATCAAGCCGCCGACCAACATGCATCCGAAAAGAAAAGCGAGGCCAGTGGGGGACAGGTCGAACACGGACATGGTGGTTGGGGTGGCGGGATAAAGACGCGAAGGGCGGTCGTTTTAGCGTTTGTGTAGCGGTAAAAATCACGCGTGGATAGTAAAGTGACAACCCTTATGCGCCGTGAGCGGCTAATACTTGGAGTTTACGTTTTCTTTGTCGCGGTAAATTTCACGCCAGTTCGAGCCGAGATGACGCCCGATCAAGCAGAGTTTCTGATGCACAAGGTGTTGGGGACCGCCTCGTGCGCGACGAGCGGCTGCCACGGCGGGGCCGGTCCGCTGCGTGGAGCAGTGGCGACTTTTACGCGCGAGGACCCCCATGGGCGTTCCTACGGCACGCTGGCTACGCCGCGCTCGGCGCGCATGGGCGAGGCTCTGGGGATCGCCGACGTGCGGACCAGCGCGAGTTGCACGGTTTGCCACGCCCCGGCCGCGAGCGTGCCCGAGGGGCTGCGCGGCGACGACCTGCGGGTCGAGGACGGGGTGGGTTGCTCGAGTTGCCACGACAGCGCGGAGAGCTGGCTGCGAACGCACACCCGGCCGGAGCTGGACCACGCGGCCAAGGTCGCGGCGGGCATGCGCGACCTGCGTTCCGCCCACGCGCGGGCCAACGCCTGCGTGGCTTGTCACCAAGTGATCGAGCCGCGCCTGGTCGAGACCGGCCGGCATCCGCGGTTGATTTTTGAATTGGACGGCCAGCTGGCGGCGGAGCCCGCGCACTGGCGCGAGGTGCATGGCTGGGATGGCGCGAAGGCGTGGCTGGTCGGTCAGGCGGTGGCTTGGCGCGAGGTTAAGGCGGCACGCGCGGACGGACGCGATACTCTGGCGGGCGCGGCGGAACGCGAGTTGGCCTTGGCCTGGTTGGTCGCACGGGCGGGCGGCGGGCGGGTGGACGGACTCGTGGCGGACGCTGTCGCGCGACGGGCGGATACGGACTGGCCGGCAGGCGAGGGCGAGGCGGTGCTGCGTCGTTTGGCCGGGGCGGGCGAGGATTTCCGCGCGGCGGAGGTATCCCGGCTGGAGCAGGCCTACCGGGCGGAGCGGCTCGTGCTCGGGCTTGACCGGGTGGTGGCGGCGTGGCCGGAGCGGGCGCGGGCGAAGGCGGCGGAGCCGGTGCTGGCGCGTTTGTTCAAGGCCGCCCAGTCGGTGCCGGATTTCGAGCCGGCGGGTTTCGCGGTGCTCCTGGACGAGTTTTCGCGGCTCGTGGGCGGCTCGAATTGAGGTTTAGGGGCCGGAGGTTAGCGGCCGCACCTCGCTGCGAAGCTGGGCGTCGCGGGGGAACTTGGCGTAGGGCAGGCGGACGCCGCCCTCGACAAACGCGTCCGAACGCACGGCGGCGGGCGGGACAAAGGCGGCCCCGGCCGAGGCGGCGATAAGGTCGTCCTGGTCGATGCCGTCGCCGGACACGCCCACCGCGCCAATCATCACGCCGTGGCGAAAGAGCGGGAAGGCGCCGGGAAAGATCGTGACACCGTTCGGCAGGGCGGGGTCGCCGTTCGTCGTGGACGCGGCGCTGACGAGGAGGGGAAGGGACACGTCGAACTGTTCGCCGTCGAGAGGGCCGGGCGGGCGGCGGGCGATACCGGGGGGATAGTGCACCTGGGATAGGAAACCGATGGCGCGGCCGGAGTAGGCACGCGTGGCCGAGGAGTAGTAGACCACGGTGCGGGCCTTTTGGACCGAGACGTCCCACGAGAAGAGGGTGGCGTCGGGGGTGCGAAACGTCCCCAGCACGCTCGGGGCGACACCCGGGGCGGCGGGGTTGTTGACCACGCTGATGAAAACCTGAGCGGGACGGCCCACGGGCAGGCGGATGCCGGCACGGGTCTGGCGGGCGCGGGCGGCGCCGGCGGCGAGGATGCCGCGCACCTCGGCGGCGGAAAGGCGGGGCTGGCCGTCGATCAGGCCGGCCATGGGGTCAGTCACGATGGGCGCGCGGATTTCACCGGTCACGCCGCCCAGGGTGTCGGTTGGCCAAACGAAAGGTGGGGGCGGGACGGCGGCGGGGATGACCGGGGCGGCGCCGGCGACGCGGGCGGCGCGGACCGGGGTTTTAACATAGGGCAGGCGGATGCCGTCGATCAGCACCCCCGTCGCGTGGAGACGAGGATCGGGGGCGTAGCCGATCTGGCCGGCGAGGGCGATGGCCTCGTCCTCGTCGGGGCCGAGCGTGAGGTCGTAGCCATCGTCGGTGGTGAATTCCGCCTCGGTGCCATCGCCGTGCACGCCGACCCCGGCGAAGAGGCGCCCGTTTTTGTAAAGGGGAACGCCGCCCGGGGAGGCGCGCAGGCGGGTGAGCAGAATACGAGCGCCGGAGACGTCGCGGAAATAGTTGATGTCGGAATAAGCCAGGTTGGAGAAGCCGACGCCAACCAGGGGACCGGGAGGGCGGTTGCGGATGCCGGGCGGAAAATTCTCCTGAATGATGAAGCCGGCGGTGCGCGGAGTGAAGGCGTGCTCGTTGGAACTCAGGAAGACGGCGGTGCCGGCCTTGGCGACGGCGATGGCGCGTTCGTTGGCGAGGATAGAGCCGGTGCCGTCCGCGCGCCGCAGCAAGAGCACGCGGCCGTCGCGGTCCACGATGGCGATCACGGCCTTGGGGAAACGCTCCATCGCGCGGTCGGCGGCCTGTTGCTGTATTCGATCGAGGTCGGCGACGGTGTAGGCCGGGGGTAGAGTCGCCGGAGGATAGGCTCGGACCACCCCAGCGCCGAGAGTCGCGGCGACCAGAAAAAGACGGCGAAAGGACGCGAAAAGCGGGGACACGGAGAAAAGGGAAACAGGAAAGACGGGTGGCGTCGCCAAGCGTTCGTTGGTGTGGATTCGCCGCCGGTTTGCGGCAACCTCAAACATCCGTGAAAAAGAGGCTTTTACGTCACAGAAGCGACAAAGACACTTCCGGTATCTGCAAGCACATCACGGTAATTTTTAGCGTGCGCGAAGTGAATTCCTTAGCGCATATTGTGACGATCAAGCTGCCGGACCCGCGCAATAAAAAAGACGTTGGTTTTACGCGCGCCCGTTACCAAACCTTCCCTCGCCAACACCGCTCCGACACAGCTGGTTACCACTGATGCGGGGGCAGATATCTCGTTATACGCGGGCTAGGTCGGCGACCTCTTCTACTTCGTTATGCCGGACTTTTTTGCATTCTCGGCCGTAACCCTGCTTTTTATAGTAACTTTGGGAGTTCTGCCCTAGCCGATTCCTGTCGAAGGGGGGCTGGAACAAGTAACGCTAGCTCTCTTCTCGTAAGTTTCGCTGACCTCCTCCTTAGCTCTCGCGTAGGCAACGGTTTTGCCCCCTGAACGCCTCGTCATACTTCGGCTGCTTTCTCTGAATATGCTTAATTACTTACTTTCGCGGTGACTTTCTTTCGTGGCTCGCTCGTGTTCGTTGATTCGGGCAAACGTCACTTTTAGCATAGAACCCTTGGCTAATAAATCACAAAATGTTGATATAAAATGCATTCTACACTATTTCTAAAACTGGCTAGCCACGCAGGTTTAAGCAAAAAGATAATTTCTGCAAAATAGCATTTTTTCAGGATACGATTTCCGTCTTTTCCCTAGCTTCATTTTTCAGCTGCGGGGTTTTATTCTGCTTATTTGCGCTTTTTTTGCGAAGACGATTGATGGTGCCTTTTCGATTTTAGCGCGGGTATTTGAGCAACGCTATGTGCCTGTCATCCCAGCTAGGGGGTTGCTTATTCGCTAGTTTTTGTGGGGCTAGTTTTGGCCTAAGATCTATTTTGCATCTTTTGCATTATTTTTCCTGAGAATTATCTGGAAATAACGCGCGAAGGCGCTAGATTGAAATCTTGCTTCAAGTTAAGAACCCAAGCTACCGCCCTAAATTTCTCTCGCTTTATCCCCATAATGAAATCGTTACACTACCCCCGCCTATTGGTTAACACACGCAAACTAGCCTCTGCGTCGTCGGTTTTTCTGCCATTTCTGATTCTGTCTCCTAAGTTATCCGCGGCTACCATTCAGAAAGCCAACAACAGCACAGTTCTTAGCACTGGATCGAGTTGGACGGGTGGTAGTGCTCCAACTTCCTCTGACCTCGCTGGTTTTTCCTCTGCGATATCAGCAAGCGGCGCGACCACTACAATCGGCACAGGCGTGAGTTTCGCAGGCATATTGTTCTCCTCCAACCCGGCTAATAATATTGTCATAAACGCCGGCACGGCTGGGACATTGGCATTGGGTTCATCCGGCATCGATCTAAACGGTAGCACTCGTAGTTTAACCATTGGCTCTACGGTTAGTCTGGGTGCAAACCAGACTTGGAAAACAGGGTCAGCTACTTCCAACACTACACAGCTTTCAGTTACCGGCTTAATATCCGGTTCGGGTGCTTTAACGCTTGCCGGTGCAGCATCACCAACCAATCAGGCTGTTTTCTTGAGCAATGCTGGAAATACGTTCTCCGGGGGTGTAACCTTGAGTTCGGGAGGAGCTTTAAGAATTTCCAGCGCTGCTGCCACGGTTGCGTCCGGTGCGGTAACGGCCAGTGCAATCGGCACCGGGTCAATGACCATCAATGGCGGAACTATTTTTAGTGCGGGTGGTAGCATCGCCTCGAATGTAACCGTGAATTCGGATTTCACCGTAAATGTCGGAACTGTCGCAAATAACGGTAGGTTTACCGCTAATGGAGGCACTTGGGATTTGAGCGGTTCGACGCGAACGGTTTCTTTAGGTCGCTACGCTGCGGCTAGCTCGGTAATTGTCGGTGGTTTTGAGAGTTTTCGTTTTAACCTGCTCACAAACGCGCCTGCTATTCTAATTCAGAACGGCAACCTCCGTTTTGTGCGAGAGACTTCGCTTTCGCCTGCTGCAACCGACTATTCCAATATTACTTTCGGCACCGCGGTAAATTTTGCAAGTGGTGCAGGTTTTACTGTGGGTGACCACGTCTTGACCACTTTTTCTACTGGTAACCCATTTGGCACAACGGCGGGCGCGCAGCCGACTGTAACCGTGGAGAGTGGTGGCTACTTTAATCTTTCCGACGCTACCAATTCTCGTTCTCCCACGATCCGGAGTTTGTCTGGCGCCGGAAAAGTCACCAATTTTTCTAGTGCCACAGGCACCTCAACATTATCAATCAACCCAGTGTATGGTGACTCAACGACCTTCTCCGGAAATATCGCAGACGGTAGCGCCAACACTAGCGTTATAGCTGCTTCCGTTGGTTCTATTGCGATCACCAAGACTGGAGCCGGCACTCAGATCTTCTCTGGAAGCAATGCTTACACGGGTCCGACCACAATTAGCGCCGGAAAGTTGCTTATAAATGGGACGCACACGGTCGGCAGTGGTGTTACTGGTGCTTACAATGTGACTGGAGGTATCCTGGGTGGAACCGGCACGGTTGATTTATCCGCAAGCAACCTCGGCGTTACAGTTGCCAACGGGGCCCAATTGGAGGCAAACAGTGCCGACGGTCTATCGTTTATCCTTGGTAGCGGAACTCTTAATTTGAGCGCCGCTTTGGCTAGTGCTACTCCCTCTATGCTTTTTACCTTGGGCGCACCCGGCGGATCAGTTATAACTGCCTCTTCTGCCAGCATCGGGTCAGGAGCGCTAAACTTCGACGATTTCAGTTTCACTAAAGGTGAGGGTTTTGGCCCAGGTGCTTATGTGTTGTTTAACCTTACTTCAATTTCCGGGACACTTGGCTCTTCCCTTACAGGCACCGTAGATGGATTGAACAGCACGATAGGATTATCCGATAATAACATAATTCTTACAGTTGCTTCCGCCATCCCCGAGCCAAGTGCTTACTCGGCGGTTCTTGGCCTTGGTGGTATTGCCCTCGCCGCCACTCGCCGCCGTCGCCCGATGGTCTAAACAGTTGCATTAAATGGGTCGTCTGCGACAACTCTGAGCTTTCTTGCGGACTTTTATGTTTTATAAATCCTTGTCAATCAATGTCAAGCGTGGTTTTACCTTGATTGAGCTGCTGACCGTTATTGCAATCATCGGTATCCTCGCGGCCATCATCATTCCCACGGTTGGACTGGTGCGCAAACGGGCGGCTACCGCATCCGATACCTCCAACCTACGGCAGATCGGGACCGGCATCATGCTGCATGTTTCCGACAACAAAGGCTATTTGCCCAACGCGAGCATATTAATCGCGGGAACGTCAACCGGTTCAGGGCAGCCAGATCGTTGGACTTTTCAAGAAGCGGTCGATCGATACTTCGGCAAGGGGCCTAAATTTAACGCCTCATCGATTTATAATTGGTTGAGCCGAGGTAATATGTGGTATAGCCGCTACGCTGAAGCATCTCCCAGCTTCACTCCGCCCTCCGGCTACTTGCAGACTCAGCCCTTGGCTTACTCCTACAATCCCTACATTACCAATGCACGCTGGAAATCCCGCCTTGGTGCCGTGCCCACTCCCTCCCGCACAGTGATCGTGGGCGAGGTGAACAATTCTGGCGGCGCAATGAGCACCACGGTGGCCGCCGAGCTGATGTCGGATGTGGATACTAAGTATCGTGTGAGCAGAGACGGTAAGGCCCTTTATCTTTATTGCGACGGCCGGGTCGCGCTGCTTCCCGGTGACCTGAGCGAACCGGAACTCACCAAAACCGGCGCGCAGAACATCTGGCGTTGGTGGTAGTCTGCCCGACGGTCCCTCTCCACTTTTCTTATTCGAAAAATCACCTTCCTTGCGCGCCATGTTTGCCTTCCCCCAACGTCGTTACAGTTTGCACGCATTCACGTTGATTGAGTTGCTCACCGTCATCGCGATCATCGGCATTCTCGCCGCCATCATCATCCCCACCGTTGGCCGTGTCCGTGCCGCTGCCCGAATGACGACCGACATGTCCAATCTGCGCCAGATCGGCCAGGCCGCTGCCGGCTACGTATCCGACAACAAGGGCGCAATGCCCAATATGGTTTACAATGGCGCATTTATGGCCGGCGAACTTAATACAACCCCGTCCGCCGGCAATCCCCCACGGTTCCCTATTTACGAATCACTCGATCGCTATTTTACAAAGAAATCCGGTTTTAATGGCAGCGGCCAGTATCAGTGGAAAAAGCGCCCAGTCTGGTTCTCCGCCAGCGCGGTGCCTCCGGACGGTTTGATTTCTGACAACAGCCCCTACGGCGAATACATACACTTCTCGTTTAATCCTAACATATGGGCGGCCGGCGGCAAGTGGAGGGCGAGAACTTCTAATTGTCCGTCACCCAGTCGCGTTGTTCTTGCTGGCGAGACGAATGATCCTGCCGGGGTTGGAGATGCAGATTTTGATCCCAATACAGCAGCACCCGCCACAACAGGAGATATAGCCACTAAATATCGTATATCCCAGCCCGGTGGCAAGGCGCTCTATTTATACGCCGACTATCATGTGCAGTCTTTAGTTGGTAATCAGAACTACACCAACAATCCATCGCTTTGGCGCTGGTGGTAGGCACTTCCGCGGTGCCCCCCGAGTCAGTATCAGCCACTGTCCGCTGTCCAGACCAGTGGCTTAAATTAACGTCATGTCATTTCCACCTGACTATTCCTACCCTTGGCTACCCGATGAGGGCGATGGCACCTACCGCAATCCGGTGCTGCATGCCGATTATTCGGATCCTGACGTTATTCGCGTCGGGACCGAATATTGGATGACGGCATCCAGCTTTACCGCTACTCCTGGTCTGCCCTTATTGCGCTCAACCGACCTGATTAATTGGAAACTGGTCGGGCACGCCATTCGTCAGGTTCCACATCCTTCCTACGCAGCAGTCCGGCCCGGTTGCGGTGTATGGGCGCCTTCTTTGCGTGAACATGCCGGTCGTTTTTGGATATTTTTTCCGATGCCAGACGAGGGTATTTATGCGACCGTCGCTGACCATCCGGCCGGACCATGGGAGGAACCGTGGTTGGTGCAGGCCGCGGTTGGTTGGATAGACCCTTGCCCTTTCTGGGATGATGATGGCACCGCCTGGCTCTTTCATGCTTTCGCTAACTCTAGGGCAGGTAAACGCGATCGCTTGCATGTTCGTCCCATGTCTCCGGATGGCCGCACCTTGCTTGGGGAGGGGTTTGAGATTGTTTACGCCCCCCATCATCCATACCTCGAAGGTCCAAAAGTTCATAAACGAGACGGTTGGTATTATGTCATGGCTCCCGGAGGTGGCGTTCCTACGGGCTGGCAGGTTGCCTACCGTTCCAGGCGGCTCACGGGACCATATGAAGAGAGAATCGTGCTAGCGCGTGGATCGACTGCAATAAATGGTCCGCATCAAGGCGCATTTGTGGATACGCCGGACAACGACTGGTGGTTTGTCCATTTTCAAGATACAGGGCCTTTCGGGCGCATCACTCATCTTCAGCCGGTGCTTTGGCCAACCGGAGACGATTGGCCGCAGGTCGGTTTCATTTCAGTTCCAGATGCAGTCGGTGAACCTGTCTCTGGCACGAAAAGCGCGCTCCTTAAGCAGGGAGGTCCCCGTTTCGCGCCGGTCGATTCCGACGAGTTTGAGGCAGGATTTCTGGGGCCGCAATGGCAATGGCAGGCAAACCACAATCCCGCTTGGGCGGATTTCGTTGGTCGCCCAGGGTGGCTACGACTGTTGGCGATGGTCCCACATCCGGAAAAACTGGAGCTAACGCCGCACTTGCTCACGCAAAAGTTTCCGGCCCGTAGTTTTACGGTCGAGACAATGATTGAAATAACAGGATCGGTTTCCGCCGGTCTGGTTGTTACTGGAGGTGCATCCTCCGCGTGCTTGCAGCTTTGCTCGGTAACAACTGCGCGCCGCTTAGTTTACAGCATCGAAAACCGCCCGGTATTCGAGTGCGATGCGCCTGGGGTTCCGTCCCGGCTAAGGGTTACGGTCAATTCCAGCGGCGAGTGCACTTTCGCCTATGCTGACGCTTCCGGCGCGTATACGAATCTCGCCGAAATATTCACGGCACGTGAAGGGGGCTGGATGGGTGCCAAGGTCGGTCTTTTCGCCAATGGGGAGTCAGGGCACGCTGACTTTGACTATTTTCGCTTTCATGGCGCAACTCCTTCTAGCCGATGAAACAAGGGTCTGTCATTGCCCTAGTATTTTCTCCGGTCTGGCCAGCCTCTCCATTAATTCATTTTTTGGGGATAGTTCTCACCGTAGCCGGAGAAAATGACTGCAAGTTAGCATTTTTCTCCTTCGCTAGGACACGGGAAGGCGCATGGCTATGAATTCGCTTTCTTTAACCGCTACAGCTACTTCGGTTCTGCAAGGCAGGGCAATGTGCTTCCGCAACCCGATCTTACCTGGGTTCTATCCTGACCCGAGCGTCTGCCGTGTGGGCGCGGACTTCTACCTCGTCAACTCCAGCTTCGAGTATTTCCCCGGCGTTCCTATTTTCCATAGCCGTGATTTGGTCAACTGGCGCCAACTCGGCCACGTGCTTGACCGGCCTTCACAACTGGAAATTCCTGGCGTTGCGCCTTCAGACGGGATCTATGCCCCCACCATTCGTTATCACGCCGGCCGATTTTATCTGGCCACGACGGTGAATGTAACAGGGCGTGGATTTAGGAATTTTTTTGTAACCGCTGAAAATCCCGCCGGTCCCTGGTCCGATCCTATCTGGGTGAACCAGGGTGGCATCGATCCTTCGCTCTTTTTTGACGACGACGGCCGGGTATATTGGACCGGCAACGGCACCGGTTGGGCGGCCGTCCGTGGGCTTTACCAATCCGAGATTGATCCCGCCTCCGGCGCGCTTTTGTCCGAACCCCGCCTGATCTGGACGGGGTCGGGTGGAAGCTATCCGGAGGGACCGCATCTCTTTAAACGCGCCGGTTTTTACTATCTGATCGCCGCCGAGGGCGGCACCGCCGAGTGCCACATGGTCACCTGCGCGCGATCCCGCCAGCCCTTCGGGCCCTTCGAGCCGTGTTCCTTCAACCCGGTCCTCACCCAACGCAGCCGGATGAACGTAATTACTTCTACCGGCCATGCCGATTTTTTCCCCGATGCTGCAGGCAATTGGTGGGCAGTGTTTCTCGCCATCCGCTACGCCGAGCACGGTTTTCATCCGCTCGGTCGCGAGACCTGCCTCGCCCCAATCGAGTGGACCGCCGACGGTTGGCCTGTGGTTTACGGTGGCGCGCCCGTCTCCGAGCATATGGAGCTTGCCCGCGACCTGCCTGCCTGGCCGTTGCTGCCGGCGCCCCTCCGCGACGATTTTGACTCCTTCGCCCTCGGGCCGGAATGGGTCCGGTTACGTCTACCTAAATTTGAGGATTATTCACTGACGGAGCGTCCTGGTTGGCTGACCCTGCGTTGCGCCGCGTCAACTCTCGACGAACTCGCCAGCCCGGCGGCAGTGTTCCGCCGGCTGCGGCATTTTGAGGCGTCAGTTTGCGCCAAGCTCGATTTCGATCCTATCTCCGAAGGCGAAGAGGCTGGGCTGACTGTGCTGCTTGATCATCGCCACCACGCCGAGTTGGTCGTCGCTCGCCGAGGAGTGGTCCGGGTCGCGTTTGTCCGGCGACGAATCGGCTCGCTGGTCGGCGAGTCGGAGCCGCTCGAGCTAGCCCCGGGCGCGTTAGAAATTTCTGTAATTATAGATCGCGTGTTATGCCGTTTTTCCGCAACCGCCGCGGACGGAATGCCTCGGGAAATCGGCCGCCACGAAACCCGCTACCTCGCCACCGAGGTAGCCGGCGGCTATACCGGCGTGATGCTTGGCCTCTTCGCCTCGGGCCGTGGTGCCGACTCCGCCGTCTGCGCCGCCTTCGACTGGTTCAACTACGAGTCCCGCAACCCATGAACCTGACTCCCGACGTGCCTGCCTTCCGTGATCCAGACCTGCCGGTGGAGGTTCGCGTGGACGACCTCGTCGCACGTCTCACGATGGCGGAAAAGGTCGATCAACTCGGCATGGACACGCAGGGCGTGCCCCGTCTTGGCATTCCCGCCTACCAATGGTGGAACGAGGCCCTCCACGGCGTTGCGCGTAATGGCCTCGCCACCGTATTTCCCCAGGCTATCGCCCTTGCCGCCACCTGGAACCCGGCCCTCGTCCAGCGCATTGCCGATGCCATTTCTACCGAGGCCCGGGCCAAGCACCATGCCACCCTCCGCAAATCAAACGGCGCCTCACGGATCTACGAGGGCCTCACGCTTTGGTCTCCCAATATTAACATTTTTCGCGATCCTCGCTGGGGCCGGGGGCAGGAAACCTATGGGGAATGCCCTTTTCTCACTAGTCGTTTTGCGGTAGCTTTTTGCCAAGGACTACAGGGTAACGACCCGCGCTACCTCAAGACAGTCGCCACGGTGAAACACTTCGCGGTGCACAGTGGACCGGAGTCGGAGCGACACACCTTCGACGCCCGGCCCAAACCCCGCGATCTCTGGGAAACCTATCTGCCCGCCTTTGAAGCCGGCATCATTGAAGGCGGGGCCCAGTCGCTGATGTCGGTATACAACGCCGTGGACGGCGTTCCCGGCCCGGTAAATCGCCGCCTGCTGACCGAAATCCTCCGCGAACGCTGGGGTTTCCGCGGAGCGGTGGTGGGCGACGTCGATTGCGTGCACGATGTTCACGCCCATCACAAATTTACTCGCGACGCCGCCGAGTCCGCCTCGCTGGCGCTGCGTGCGGGTAACGACCTGTGCTCGGGCGCCACTTACGCCGCCCTGCCCGAGGCCCTTTCGCGCGGACTTTGTAGTGAAGCCGACCTCGATAACGCCTTGCGCCGGCTGTTGTGCCTGCGTTTTCGACTCGGCCAGTTTGATCCGCCGGAACGCGTTTCTTATGCCGCCATCCCCGAGTCGGCGAATGACTGCCCGGCACATGACGACCTCGCCCTTGAGGCCGCAAGACAGTCGCTCGTGTTGCTAAAAAATGACGGTGTTCTTCCGCTCGACTCTTCTCGCCTGCGCACGTTGGCGGTCATCGGGCCGGTTGCCGACGATCGATCGGCATTGTTGGGCAATTATGCCGGGACCCCGGCTCGTCCGGTCACGATTCTAGAAGGTTTGCGTCGCAAGCTTACACAGCTCGGCGTTGCTGTGGTGCACGAACCCGGTTGCGTTCTCGCATCTGGTTTTCCCGCCAACCAGTTTGCTTTTGGTCCAGGCCAATTGTTCAACGACGACTCCCGGTCTATGCCCGGGGTTCGTGGAGAATTTTGGCCCAATCCCGATCTTGCCGGTCCGCCTGACCACACGCGCTCTGACCCGCAGTTGGATCTGGAGTGGGACTATTATCATCCGCTGCCCCAGATCGCGGTGCGCAACGCCTCCGCCCGCTGGACTGGCGTGATGGTTCCACCCGTTACGGGTAGTTTCAAACTCGACCTTACCCTCGTGGGTGGTGCGCGCCTCTGGCTCGACGGCACGCTCGTGCTCGACGAATGGGGTGGGGGACCCTTCCGCATCCGCACCTTACAGGCTGATTTTGTTGCGGGCTTAGCAGTTGGGTTTCGCCTCGAGCTCACCCAAAATCAGTTCACGGCCAAGGCCCGTCTTGGCTGGCGCCTGCCCTATCCGCTCAGCGATTTAGAACGCGCCCTCGCCGCCGCGCAATCCGCCGACCACGTAGTGCTGGCGCTGGGCATCACCCCCGATTTGGAAGGTGAGGAAAACCCCTTCTCCTGCGAGGGCTTCATCAGCGGCGACCGGACCACCCTTTCTTTGCCCACGCCCCAGATCGAGTTATTGGATGCGGTTGCTGCCCTTGGTAAACCCGTGACAATGGTTTTAACTGGCGGGGCTGCCCTCGCCTTTAAGCCCGAGCAGGCAGGAGCAGTTTTGCTCGCTTGGTATTACGGCCAGCGCGGAGGCGAGGCAGTGGCGGAAGCGATCTTGGGCGAGATTAACCCTGCCGGGCGATTGCCCGTCACGTTCTACCGTTCTGAAGCCGACCTGCCTTCTTTTTCCGATTACTCGATGAGTGGCCGGACCTACCGTTATTTCTCGGGCCGGCCGCTTTTTGCCTTCGGTCACGGTCTGTCTTACACGACCTTTGCCTACCATGCTCTAGCCTATGACGCCCTCGCCGGGGTAGCGCGGGTCCGAGTGGCCAATACCGGTGCGCGGGAGGGCGATGAGGTGGTTCAGGTCTACGCGCGGGACGCCCGACCAGGGCGGCCGCTTCTCCAGCTCTGCGGTTTCACCCGCGTCCGGCTTGCCGCCGGCGAGGAACGATCCATCGCGGCTCCGGTCGACTTTCGTGCACTGCGTCGCTGGGACGAGGCCGCCCGGGACTACGTTCTCGAGTCGTGTTCTTGTGAGCTGCTGGCCGGTCCAGCTTCCGACCAACTTCCGTTACGGAGATCCGTTGTGGTCACCTTTAATAACTCCGCGCCCGCCATCGCGCATACTTTCCTTAAATGAAAACTCTCCGCCCAGCGTTTATCTTGTCTTTAATCGCATTCCTCCCGCTGTGCTCAACCTTGGCTGCGGTGGGAAATCCAGTCTTGGTGCGGCTGGAGGCCAATAAGTGGCCTGCGCCGGATGTCGCGCCCGCTCCAGGCGCTTTCGCTGGGGCGGCCGGTGGTGCGCTTGTCGTGCTTGGTGGCGAGGGTGCGAGCGATGCTCGCGTGCTACCTTATACGGAAGCCAAGGAGGGATCACCAGCCGCCTGGCGATCGGCAAAATCCCCTTTAAATCGCGCTTGGGGAGCGGTTGCTCAAGGAATTGATGATTTTATCGTTGTCGGCGGAGTAGAGTCGGGAAGCGTTTCTGCCGCGGTAGATCGCGTTCGCTGGATTGGCGGCCATCTCAAGCAAGAAGCTCTCCCCGCGCTTCCGGTTCCTCTGGCTGGTGCTGGAGCTGCGTTGATCGGGAAAAAGCTCTATGTTGTGGGTGGCTTGCGCGCTCTTGACGCAGATCAGGCGGAAAACGCCCTGTGGATGCTGGATCTATCCAACTCAGAACCCACCTGGAACAAACTAGAATCGTTACCAAGTTTTGGCCGTTTTATGCCCGCCGTATCGGGCCAATATGAGAGCCTGCAAGTATTTGGAGGTCGTAAGGTCACGCCATCCAACAGCGGTGGCCGCGCCTACCTTGCCACCGATGAACTGTGGTTTTATCGCGCCACTCCGATGGAGGCGACCACGCGAAGAGGTTGGATCGCGGGTTCCTCGATACCCGTTCCGGTTGCCGCCGCCGCGGCCGCTCCCACCGGACAGGCCCACGTGTATCTGCTTGGCGGGGACGAAACCCGCCAGGTTTCTTCACCTTTCGCGCTATCTGAGTCCGGACCCGCCCGCCCGGTGCGCCTTTTTCATGTTCTTACCGATGCATGGGTGGATAGTGGTGTAAACCTCGCTGCCGTTCGCCCTGCCGCAGTCCGAGGAACAGATGCGCAGACGCTGGTTTTCGGCAGCCGTGGGTTGGCTGGGGTTGCGGAGCTCACAGGTCTTCGCCGTGTGCGCGATCTGGTCTGGATTGATTACCTCGTCATCGTTGGCTACTTTGGGCTACTCGCCGGCATCGGTTGGTATTTCTCCCGCCAGAAGGAGAGTAGTTCCGAATACTCGCTTGGCGACCGTCAGATAAAATGGTGGGCAGCCGGAATCAGCATGTTCGCAACCGGGGCGAGCGCGATCAGCTTCATGGCCATACCGGCGCTAGCATTCGCTACTAATCTAGTTTGGACCCTACCTATAGCCATCTACGTGCTAGGTTATTTCGTTCAGGCACACGTCATTTTCCCTTTATTGAGACGTTTGCAATTAACATCCACGTTTGAATATCTTGAGCAGCGCTTTAATCTCCCATTGAGGTTGATCGCTAGTGCTCAGCAATGTTTGTTCCTTACATTCGGGCGTGCTGCCGTGGTTTTGGTATTACCGGCGATCGCTATTGCTACTACAACCGGTTTAAACGTGTTCCTGAGTGTGATTGTAATGGGAGTATTGACAACAATCTACACCGCTGTGGGTGGCTATAAGGCCGTTATCTGGACTGAGGTCTTTCAGGGCATCCTTAAATTCTTTGCGCCGGTAGCGATGATCGGCGTCGCAATCTTCGCCTTACCCGGTGGATTTAGCGAATTCGTAAAGGTGGGTCGCGATTACCATAAATTCGATCTGGCGCTGTTGACGTGGGACGTAACCGTGCCGGCGCTTTGGATTATGGTGCTAACTACTTTTATCGCATGCACCATGCAAATCGCAGGTGACCAGCCTATGATTCAAAGAGTGTTCTCCGCCCCGGAAAAAGAGGTGCGTCGAGTTGCTTTTATGAACGTCCTCTGCGGTATCCTAATATCAATTGTGGTCAACGTCCTTGGTATAGCGATTTTCGCCTTTTTCCGAGCTCATCCTGATCTTCTCGATGCCGGTTCACAAAACGACCAAATAATCCCGCTTTTCTCCACTCAAGGACTGCCGGCCGGTCTGGCAGGAGTGGTCATCGCCGCAATATTTGCGTCCGCCATGGCCACGGTAGCCAGTAATATGAATAGCGTCTCTACTCTCTTTGTAGAAGATTTCTATCGCCGGGTGCGCCCCGCCTCCACCGACGCCCAACGTTTAAAGGTTTTGAAGCTAGTTTCCTATTTAGTCGGTCTTTTCGGCACCGGCATGGCCCTGCTTTTCGCGGCGCTGAATATCAAGTCAATGATGGTGGTCTGGTCGCAGGTTGCGTCTCTCCTTGGAGGAGGTATCGTAGGCGTATATACTCTTGGTATGCTGACTACCCGCGCCAATGGCATCGGAGCGGTCTCCGGCGCCATCGCCAGCGTGGTCATTACGCTCTTGGTTAAGCTTCTTACGCCCCTACACTGGGCTACCTACCTGCCGGTTGCGATTGGATCCTGTCTTATAGTAGGATACATAGTCAGTTTATTAGTGCCCGAAAAGCCCAAGGATCTCACAGGCCTCACGATATTTACGCCTAAATTGTAATCCGTGGACAAGGCATAATATACGTATCTGTATAATGGAAAAACATTAGGCTAAATCTAAACCTCACGTGATTATTAAGGAATTATCAGGGCTTTGGGCTAATCCTGGATGCGCCATTGCGATAAGCTGCGATAATCCTCGTTTATCTCAAAATCACAGTCTTTCTGCGCTAGGTATAACTAGCTATATTATAACATTATTATGGTTATGATGGGTTTATCGAGATTTTAATTCTTAATTATATTAATATATATTATAAATAATCCTACGGTGGTGTCTGCTGTAGTAAATTCCATGAACTCATTTTTTCGTTCTGTTCTTTTGGTGGCTACTATGGTGGCGATTCCATCCCTGCGTTCTGCATCCCGATCCTGGAACGGCAGCACCAGTAACGATTTTGAGAACGCCGCGAACTGGTCCACCCTGCCCGCTAACGACCTAGTGACCGACCAAGGGGTCTTTTCTGGCGTCGTCTCCGCCAAACAACCGAGCCTTACGATCTCGCGTAGCCTCTCCGGCATGACGTTTAGCACGCCGAGCGGTGGCTGGACTTTGTCCGCCTCCAATCCAGGAAACACCCTTACACTTGGTGCCAGCGGCCTAACCACCGCCGGCCAGACCGGCGGCACTAACACCCTCTCAGCCAACCTTGCCGTTTCCGCGACGCAAACTTGGCAGGTCGGTTCCGGCGGATCGGTCTTAGTCACGGGATACCTATTAGCGGGCTCCTCCACCACCTCGCCCCTCGCCGGTCAACTCATCGTCGGCGCCGGAACCAACACCGGCCAACTCACATTTGATCCCGCCCCGGGTCGCGCAGTAGCGATCTATGCTAACCTCGCTAGCTCCGCCGCGGTTCAGGTTAATCAACGCCTCCGCCTTGGCTCCGCCGCGGGTTCCACCGCGAGCGTCAATACCATCTACAACTCCGCCAGTGCCGGCATCCGTGTCGCCAACACCGGCGTGCTTGAGGTCGTATCCGGCGAGTGGCGCACCAACGATCTCGGCTCGAATAACACCGCTGCCTTCTCCGGCACTCTGCTCGTCTCCGGCGGCACCCTTGCCACCGGTGGCGGACGCTACCTCGGCCAATACAACGGCGCGGTTGGGAGCAACCTTGCCGTCTCTGGCGGCACGCTATCTGTAACCGGCGGCGGCAACAGTGTGATCAACTCCGGTTACCTCGGTATCGGTGTCAATGGTTCGGGCACACCCTCCGGAACTGTAACGTTGACCGTGACCGGCGGCACCTTGGACGTCGCCAAGGGCGTCGGCACCTTGCCCACCGGCGTCAACGGCGCCGCTCTCGTGGTCGGTGGGGTCGCCAACACGACCGCGCTGGTCAACCAGTCCGGAGGTGTTGTCCGCGTCGGCGTTACGGCTGGCTCGCACGTTTTCACCGGGGGCGCCAACACCAACAGTTCAGCGAACCTCTCCATCGGCTCCCAGGCCGCCGCAAACAACGCGGCATACACCCTTGCCGGCGGTAAATTGCTCATCGCTGGCAGCGTCCAAGGCGTTGTATCTACCGGCGGCGTAAGCCATTTCAACTTCCTCGGCGGCACCCTTGCCACCGGCGGATTCAACGCTGCCAACCTCGCCCACGCCGCCGCCGCCACCGTGTCCTCCGGCCAGGTCGGTTCGTCGTCCGGGCTAGGTGCGCTCACCCAGCGCGGTGGCACCCTCGCGCCAGGAGACATCGGTATCGCGGGCCTCACCAGCCTGACCGGTGATTACAACCAGCTATCCGGTGCTCTGGATGTTGATCTCGGTGGTGCTACCGCCTCTACCGCCTTCCAGGATGCCGCCGCTTCCGGCACCTACGATCAACTCGCCGTTTCGGGCGCCACCACACTAGCTGGCCAACTCGTGGTGAAAGTTCTCCCTGGCTATACGCCCTCCGTCAGCGACACCTTTTCCATTCTGACCTCTGGCAGCGCTCTTACGGGAGCGTTTTCTAATGTCGCTTTTGGTTCCCGCATCGTGTCCGCGGACGGACTGCACAGCTTTGTCGTCACCTCCTCGGGCAACACCGTCACGCTTCGCGATTACGCTCCCGTCGTCCCCCCGACTATCAAAGACTTTTCCGCGCCCGCCCGCGTGATCGAAGGCGATGCCGTTGTGCTCAGTGTGACCGCAGATAGCGCCCTGCCGGTCACCTACGAGTGGCGCAAAGATGGCGTCATTATCAATGGTGCAACCTCCAGCTCCCTGACTTTACTGGATGTAACTACCGCCGCCTCTGGCACCTACACGGTGCGCGTCGCAAATTCCACTGGCTTCGTCACTCAGTCCTTTACTGTCGAGGTCCTGCCGCCGAACCGCACCCAGACCGTGGTGATCAATGTCGGCGCCACCCAGACCTTCGCCGCCGCCCCCTCGACCGTCAGCCGCATCTGGACCTTGGACGGCGAGACGGTTGGCGCAGGTGCCTCCTCCTTCACCTACACTCCAACCGCGAAGGCAGTCGGCCGGCATTGGCTGCGTATTTTGGAAACTAACGTCGACGGCTCCACCGTCACCCGGAATTGGACCTTGCGCGTGCGCCTGCCTGCCGTGACCAGCGCGCTAGTTTACTACATTTCCCCCTCCGGCTCCGATTCTGCCAACGGCTCGCTCGCTACTCCCTTCGCCACTTTCGAGAAGGCCCGCGACACCATTCGCCTGCTCACCACCGCCCAACGCGCCGGGGGTGTAACCGTCTATCTACGTGGCGGCATCCACCGACGCATGACTACCTTCGCCCTTTCCTCCCAAGATTCCGGAACCGTCGCCGCGCCGATTGTCTACGCTGCCTATCCCGGCGAAACGCCCATCCTCACCAGCACCCGCGTTACCACCGCCGCACAGTGGTCTGCTCTCGCCGCCAGCGAACAGTCGCGCGTGGCACCAGGCGTGGATGTTTCCCGCATCTGGGAACTCAATGTCACCGGCAACGCCCGCGCCGCCGCCTTTCCTTCGCTTTTCAATGAGTGGACCATCTATAATGCCCTTCGCTCGACGCAGAATGGCGGTCTGTTTGAGGTGTTCTACAACGGCGAACGCCAGCGCCTCTCACGCTACCCGAACGTCAACCTCGCCGACGATACACTCACTCCGAATTTGGCCATGGACGGTGTGGCCGCCGGAGCTGATTTCATTGGACCTGGCGAGACCGCTACCGGCTACCTGAACGGCGCAGGCACTTACACATACGCCGACGGGGTCACGACCGCGGTAGTGGGCGGCGCCTTCCATTATTCAACCACCGACGCTGCTCGTGTGGAACGCTGGACAACCGCTCTGACCCGCGGCGGCGTTTGGTTATCCGGATACTGGCGCGTGCCTTGGCAGGTGAACGGCGCCCGTGTCGGCCTGATTGATCCCGTAAAAAAAGTCATCGGCTTTGTCCCCAATCCCTCCACCTCAACCACCGATTTGATCTCGAATGGGATCGGCAACAAATATGTCCGCCCTGTAGGCTCTCGTAGCGAACCTTGGTGGGCGCTCAACCTTCTTGAAGAACTCGACCAGCCCGGTGAGTGGTGTGTCGATTTCAGCCGTCAACGTCTTTACTTCTTGATGGATCGCGCCGGTTCCCCTGCCGACGGAGAAGTCGAGTTGGCCGACGTTGGCACTCCATTCTTCCAGCTTACTTCCGTGAGCGACGTGCGCATACAAGGGCTCACCTTCCGCCGTCATCTTGGTGTAAATGTCCAGATCCTCGATGGCGCTCGTGACTACGTTCTCGGCTGCGTCTTTAGCCAAGCAGGAAACATGGCCGTGGATATCAACGGCGGCACCGGTCACGGCGTGGTCTCGTCCAACTTCGAAAAGCTTGCTTCCGGCGGCCTTATGTTGCGCGGCGGCGCGACCAGCCCATCGCTCGTGTCGGCCGACCATTTCGCGGTAAATAACCGCTTCCGCTCATTCGGCGAAGTCGTTCGCGTCTACCAAGCTGCGATCGACGTCGGCTATGGCGGTCCTCTCGGCTCGTGGGGCCTGCCCACCGTTGGCATGCGCGTCGCCCAAAACGACCTCCGCACCTCCCCCCACGCCGGCATACTTTGGAACGGCTACCAGCACGCGATTGAATACAACGAGGCATCCGACTTCACTCGCATTTCCGAGGATCTCGGCGCGATCTACCGGTTTGGCCCCAACATCGATTCCGGTTCGGTCATACGTTACAACCATCTCTATGCGAGCCCCAAGGGCGAGGGTATCTATAACGACTTCGACCACGTTCGCGTTCGTGTTTACGGGAATACCGTCAACCTACAGACCCCTTCCACTTCTTCGCGAGGCTACGGTATCTGGACCAACACCAATGCAGCGGTCGGCGGAGCCGTAGCCGGCCTGCCGATGTCACTGCGCGTGTTCAACAATATCGCGGTGAACTCCCGCTCAAACTACTCTCTGCACAGCTCGATCGGCGGCACAATCGAGAACAACGTCTCCTACGGTAAATTGGCTTCGGACTTCCTCTGGTATCGGATCACGACCGACACCGCTACCGCCACCAACGCTGTAGCCACATCAGATGCCGCCACCCTCCAGTCCGGCCCTAATCCAGGCTACACCAGCGATCCGGGTTTCCTCAACTTCGCCAAAAACGACCTGCGCCTCCGGCCCGACTCACGTGTCTATATCGACCTGCCTTCCTTCCAGCCCATCCCGCTGGAAATGTCCGGTCTCTACGCCGACGAATTGCGTCCCGCCGCCGACGCTCGGGTTTGGACCCCCTTTATCGTTGGCACGTCTGCCACGAACGTAACCGCTACCACCGCCACTCTCAATGGCACCTTGGTTTATCCGCAATTCGACCCCAATGCTACGGTCAGTCTCTACTGGGGAACAACCGACGGCGGCACCACACCCTCCTCATGGCAAAACGTGGTAGCACTTGGCCAGCCCGGTTCCGGCGAACTATCTGTTCCCCTCACCGGACTGCCACCCTCCACGCGTGTTTACTATCGTTTCCGAGCCGTCAATTCCGCCGGCGAACACTGGTCAGAGCGCACCCGCAACACCATCCCGATCGTCCCCGCAGTTCCATCCAACTTAGTTATTACCCCCGGCGTAGCCGGAAACACGCTGACGTGGAACGCATCCGCTGACGCCACCGGCTACACCGTCCGCCGCGCCCTCGCATCCCGGGGACCCTACACCGTGATTGCCGTCGGCCTGTCCACCACCACCTTCACCGACACCGGTTTAACCACCGGCACGCCCTATTACTACACGGTCGTCGCCACCGGCGCCGACGCCGATTCTGCCCCCGCCGCTGAAGCGGTTGGCACGCCTGTCCCTGGCGTTTTCACCAAGGCTAACAATTCTACCGCGCTCAACTTGTCCGCCAGCTGGACCTCACAGTCCGTGCCCGGCCCCTTGGATACCGCCGTTTGGAACGGCACTTACTCCAGTTCTTCGGTCACCATTGGTTCTGGTCTCTCCGTGCAGCAACTGCGCATTGGCAGCCCCTCCACCTCTATAACGTTAAGCGCCGGCACCGGTCCGCTGACCCTCGGTTCCGGTGGCTTAGATTTGTCCACCGCCACGCAGAGTCTCACGGTGAACGCCCCCGTCCTGCTCGCTGCGACTCAGACTTGGGCCCTCGCCTCAGGTCGTGTGCTCAGTGTGGCTGGTGCTATCTCCGCTTCCTCCGCCCATGGTCTTACCCTCTCGGGTGCCGGGTCCTACGTCTTTTCAAACACGAACACCTTTCCCGGTCCGCTGACACTCGCCGGCGCCACCCTGCACCTCGGCCCCTCGGCCGGCGGCAACTCCGGCACGCTCGGCGCGGGCGATTTCACCCTCACGAGCGGCACCCTACGCTACAACCGGCTCGATACCCAGGCCCCCATCGTCGGGCTCTTTAACGCCAGCGGAGGCACCATCCAAATCAACTATGCCGCCGGCACCTTCACCCTCAACTCCACCAATCTACGTGCCGGCTCGGCCAACAGCTTCGCCACCCTTTCCGGCGCCAGCGGCGCCACTTTTGTGGTGGATGCCGCTCCCACTGCCGCTCTTACCTTTGGTAGCAGCACCGCCGGACTTAACATCACCACCCGCAACGGCCTCGTCTCCTTCACCACTGCCAGCCCGGCCTCCAACCTTCGCATCGAAGGTGGTTCGTTTACCTCCACCGCTAGTGATCGCTTCCAGTTGGCCACTGCCAACCAGACCTTCACCGTCACCGGCGGGACGGTAAACCTCACCGCCGGATCCTCTTTAGGCTTCCGCATTGGCGGGGCCAACGGCGCCAATGGAACCGGCTCCCAAACGGTGACCGCCACCCAATCAGGGGGGAGCATCACCGCCATCTCCTTGAATATGGGCGGCAACGACACCTCCGCGACCAAAACCCCGTCCTACGTCTTGTCCGACGGCACCCTCACGCTAACCGGCACCGGCTCCACCGCCCTGCAAATCGGTGCCGATACCGCCGGCCTCGGCATAAGCACTTTCAGCCTGACTGGGAGCGGCGTCCTGCGCGTCCCTGGCACGATATCCGGCGCTCAGTCCGGCGCTAAACAGGTCTTCGCCTTCAACGGCGGCACCCTCGCTGCCGCCTCCGTGAACGCCACCAATCTCCGTGCCTCCGCGACTGACGGGACCAACGGCGCACTCGCCCAGACCGGCGGCACCCTCGCGCCCGGCGACATCGGCTCCGCCGGCCGCACCGCCATCACTGGCGCCTACTCGCTCGGCGCCAGCGCCACCCTCGCGATCGACCTCGGCGGCACTTCCCCGGGCACCGCCTTCCAGAACACCGACGCCTATGATCAACTGTCCGTTTCCGGAACCACCACCCTAGTCGGTAATCTCACCGTCTCGCTCTTGCCCGGCTTTAGTCCAGCGCTTGGCTCCACCTTCACCATTATTTCGTCCACCGGCACCCTTTCCGGCGCCTTTAACAACGTCGCCTTCGGCGACACCCTTCTTGCCGCCGATGGCGTAACGCTTTTCCGCGTCTCCCAGTCGGGAAATACGGTGGTGCTCACTCGCGTGTTGCCCTCGCCGCCCGAGATTGTATCCGCCCCTGCTTCGCTATCCGTCGCCGCCGGGACAACTGCTAGCTTCACCGTTTCCGCCACCGGTTCCAGTCTCACGTATCAATGGCGAAAGGACGGCGTCGCGATCCCCGGAGCTACCTCCGCTACGTATAGTCTCGCCGCCGCGCAGACCGCCCAAGCCGGTCTCTACGACGTGGTCGTGACCAATACCGCAGGGTCTACTCCCAGCTTGCCTGCCCGCCTAGCTGTCGCCTCGGTCTGGTCTTCGCCGGCCGCATTTATTTACGAGCTGAATTCCGCTGCGCCCGCCGCCAACGGAGCCGTGCCCGACGCCACCGGTCGCACGGTAGGCACCCTGATAGGCTCCGCCTCGCCGGCGCTGGTCGCAGGTCCGAATATCGCCGCGGGCAATGCCTGGAATTTCGCCGGCAGCGGATCATTTATTCGCGTCGCGTCCAACCCCGGGATCCAGTCCCTAGGTGACATCACCGCCACCCGCGGTCTCTCCGTCGGTTTCTGGATCAACTTCACTTGGCGGAGCAACGCCGACAATTACCTGCGAGTGCTCGGTCTGGCTAACTGCCTAGATGTCCTAACCGCCGACTCGTCCGGTAACGGGCGGATCGATTTCCGTTTCGGTAATGACGTCAACATCCCCCAGTTTACGCTTGCCTCACCCCGCGTGCTCGATGGCGCCTGGCACCACTTAGTTGCCACGCTCGATTTCACCCGGTCCACCGCGAACGCTAAGCTTTACCTCGACGGCGCTCTCGCCGTGACCCAGTCGCAGCCCATTCAGGCCAGCTTCAGCGGTGGCACCTCCAACTTCATCCTTGGGGCGCGCAATACCAGCTCCTCCACGGCCAACAACCCCCTCCGCGGGCGCCTCGACCAGTTTGCCGTGTTCGACCGGGCACTCGGCGCCGCCGAGATCACCCAGCTCTATTCTGCCGCCGCTGTCTCCAACTACGCTCCGAATGTCACCGCCGCCGCCAGCTCCGCCACCGTCGTGTCTCCGTCCACGCAGACCACCTTGGTCGCCACCGCGACCGACGACGGCCTGCCCGCTCCCGCATCATTAACCCGCACTTGGTCGAAGGTCAGCGGCCCAGGCACTGTGACCTTCGCTACCCCTACCGCCCTCGTCACCAACGCTACCTTTTCTGCCCTCGGCTCCTACGTCCTACGCTTCACCGCATCGGACGGCTCGCTCAGTTCAACCGCCGATCTCACGGTCAACGTGGTTAATAACACCGCCCCGACCGTGTTCGTCTCAACACCCACGCCTCTCGTCGGTCCTGCGTCTGCTGCCGTTAGCCTGAGCGGCGCCGCGACCGACGACGGCCTGCCGGGCCTTTCCCCGCTGAGCTACGCTTGGACCCAGATTTCCGGTCCCGGCACCGCCACCTTCGCTGCAGCCTCCGCCGCCTCCACCACCGTCACCCTTCCCGCTGGCGTGACGGGTGTCTATGTCTTCCAACTCGCCGCCTCGGATGGCGCGCTCACTGGCACCGCTCAGGTCACCATCACGGTTGCATCTAACCTCGCCCCCGTTGTGCACGCCGTGTCCGCCCGCCCCGCGATCGCTTGGATCGCCGGCGGCGCCAATTCCACTCCCGTCGTCGCCCAGGCGACTGATGATGCTCTGCCCGCCTCGCCAGGTTTGCTTTCTTACTCCTGGACCCTCGTAAGCGGCCCGGGAACGGCAACCTTCGCTAATCCCTCGGCCGCTTCCACCACCGTGATGGTCGGGGCTCCCGGAGTCTATCGTGTCCGGGTTACGGTTTCCGACGGCTCCCTTTTTACCAGCGATGATCTCTGGCTAAACGCCATCGCCGCAAACTCCTCCATCCCCGTGCCTTCGGGAGTGGTCATCCGCTCCGCCACCCCGGCCCCCTATGAACACCCTCGTATCTTCTTCACCGACGCTGATCACCCCGCTCTTCGAGCCGCGGCCTTAAACGACCCTATCGCTTCCGCCGGTCGGACCGCCCTGATCGCCAGCGTTGCCGCAACGATCGACAACCCCGCCACCGCCCTCGGCATCGCCTATATCCAGTTGAAGGCCGGTAACACCGCCTATAATACCCAGGCCCTCACCCAGGCTCAGATCGCGCCGAACGACGCCATGATCGGCACCGCGAATGCCGGTCTCTACGGAAACCTCGCCGCCGCCAGTTACCTCGCTTGGCTGGATCGAGATACCGCCGCACCCCGCCTGCGCGAACTAGCCACCGCGGTAGCTACCGCTGCACGCAATCACGCCACATGGTGGCCCGCCGACCGGGCCGCTCAACCTACGCCTACCGCTTTCAATAAGGACACCTACAGTGACCTTGGTTTTTGCTATGACCTCCTCTACGACTGGATGACGGAGGATCAGCGTTACGCCATTCGCAGTCTGCTTGCCGCGCAAACTTCCGGCCGCCTCACGCTGGGCGCGACTGAGCCCGATTATTCGCTGTCCACCAACTGGCGCACCTTTCACGACCATATCATCCTCGCGTCCCTCGCCATCGAGGGCGAAACCGGCCACGACGCCTCCGCGCTCGCCACTAATCGCCAAGCTCTAAAGACTTTCTTTACCAAGTGGGGCGTTGGTCCCGAAGGATTTAATCGCGAGGGGCCCGGCTACTTCGGCTTCGGCACCCACTCGGCTGCACTCGCGCTCTATGCTCTTTCCCGTCGCGACGAGGATTTGCTAGCCACCACCCGTTTCGCCCAGTCCGCGCAGGAGATGTTCTACCAGATGGCTCCCGACGGTTCCGGCCGCATGTATGGCGCGAATGACGGTGCGGGCTGGGGCAATGGCAACGGCAACACCTCCCTCTATCCCATCCTCAAGGCCGCGTATCCGGAGGATCCGTTCATCGACTGGGTCACGCGTAACGCCCTCGCTCCCGCCAACTCCGTCATCGCCGCCAGCCAACCGCTTATCATGGCGATTTGGGGCCGCGCCCCGTTGGCCGGTAATACCAGCTTCGCCGCCGCCGTGGCCGCCAGCCCGCGCCCGCTCCATCTGTTCTCCGCGCAGCGAGGCTTCGGCGTCGCCCGCTCCGATTGGTCCGACTCCGCCCTGCAGGTGGATTTTGAAAATCGTTTCGACGCCTTCGCCCTCGGCCACAACCACGCCGTGCGAAACCACTTCACGCTTTTCGCCCTCGGTCGCGAGTGGATCGGCGGCCAAGGCTACCACTACATCGCCAACGACCTAAAATCCACCGTGCTTATCGACGGACTGGGCCAGAGCAGCGCCTCCCTCCAGGCTCTCGCTGCCGCCGGCAAACCCGCCGTTATCAGCTGGCCGCCCTTGCCCGGAAAGTTCCTAGAAAATATTGACCAGCCCCTGTTGTCCCTCTTCGCCGGCGACGCCAAAACCGCTTACACCTATTCGTGGAAGGACCAGAGCTATTCCTACAACCCCGGCGACGTCCCCGTCGGCAGCATCCAGACGCCCTACCGCTGGAAGGACCTCGCCTATCCCGGTTTTGTTTTACCTTCTGCAAACATCGGGGACAACGCGTGGGCCGATACTTACATCCGCGCCGAGGCCACCCCCTTCAACCCCGTCGAACGCGCCTTCCGGAGCGTGCTGACCATCCGCGGTAGCCGCCCCTACGTGCTTGTGCTCGACGATATCCAGAAGGACTCTTCGCCACGCACCTACACGTGGTCGGCCAACACCGTAACCAACTACAACGTCGTAGACATGGCGATTCAGGGCACGGCCACTCCGACCCAAGCCGTCCTTTACCACACCCCCGACGCCGCCTCTGGTCCCCGCTTGCTCGTCCGCGTGCTGGAAGGGCAGGGGACCGCCTCCACTCCAATCACCTTGGACAACACCCCGCTCGACTTCGGCGAGGGCCCCTTCGCTGCCCGCCGTATCCAGATCACCCGCACGTCCACCGTCGCGCCCGATTTCAAAGTCCTGCTCTACCCCCACCAGTCCGGTGAGGCCTTACCCTCCACCGCTTACGATCGCGCCACCGGCGTGTTGTCCATCACCCTGCCCGACGGCACTGCCGACGTCTTCCGCCTCGTCGCCCAGCCTGACGGTCGCACTCGCGTAGCCAGCTTTGCCCGCAACGGAGCCACGCCGCCTACGCTAGTCGTGCCTACGGTGATAAACGCCTCGGTCGTAGCCGCTGGCGACACCGCTTCGGTCCCGTTCAGCCCAACGGCCACCACCTCCGACGGATCTTCCTTGGTCGCCGTCGCCAACCCGCCCTCGGGCTTCGCCTTCCCCGTAGGCACTACCCCTGTAGTCGTCTCGACCAGCGACGCCGCCGGTAATACCCGCACCGCCACCTTTAATGTTGTCGTCGCGGTTGCACCTCCCGCCGCGCCCGCCGACCTCGTCGTGACCCCCGGCTTCGCCTCAAATTCCTTAGCTTGGTCCGCTGTCCCCGGCGCCGCCACCTACACCGTCAAGCGCGCCGCCGTCCCAGGCGGGCCCTACGCCGTCGTGGCCTCCGGCCTCACCGGCACCGCCTACACCGACTCCGGTCTGGTGAGCGGCACGGCCTACTATTACGTTGTCACCGCCAGTAACGCCTCCGGCGAATCCGTCTCCGGCGTCGAGACTTTGGGCACCCCTACGCCCTCTACTGTAACCAAGGCGAACAACACCACCTCTCTCGACCAGTCTTCTAGTTGGGCGCCCGTTGGCATGCCCACCGCCCTCGATACCGTGGCGTGGAACGGCACCTACACCAACGGTGTCGCCTCCATCGGCTCCGGTCTTTCGGTGGCCCGCGTCCAAGTCCTCGCTCCCTCCTCCGCCATCACGATCAACGCCGGCACCGGCCCGCTTACCCTCGGCTCGGGTGGACTCGACCTGTCCGCCGCCACCCAGACCTTTGCGGTTAACGCCCCGATCGTGCTCGCCGCACCCCAGACCTGGACGGTCGCCACGGGTCGCGTTCTCAACCTGAATGGCGTCATATCCGACAACGCCGCCGGTCACGCCCTCACCCTCTCCGGCGCAGGCTCTGTAGTGTTCACCGCCACCAACGGCTTCTCCGGCCCGATCACCCTGAGCGGCGCCACCTTGCACCTCGGGCCCTCCACCGGCGGCCTCAACGGCACCCTCGGAACGGGCGACTTCACCGTGACCGGCGGCACCCTGCGCTCGAACCGCACCGACGCCACGACGCCGATCGCCGGCCGTCTCACCGCCACCGGCGGCACCCTCCAGCTTAACCAGGCCACCGGCGTCGTGACGCTGAACTCGACCAACCTTCCCGCCGCTTCGGCGAACACCCTCGCTACCGTCACCGGCGTCAGCGGAGCGACCCTGATTGTGGATGCTAATCCTACCGCCAGCCTCGCCTTCGCCAGCAGCATCGCCGGCCTCAACGTCACCCTGCGCAACGGCAACCTCTCGCTCACCTCCAACCAGCCCGCGACCAACCTGCGCATCGAAGGCGGCGCGTTCACCTGCACCGCCACCGACCGCTTCCAGCTCGCTACTGCCAATCAGACTTTCGCCGTCACCGGCGGCACGGTTGACCTCACCGCCGGAGCCACCTTCGGCTTCCGCGTCGGCGGGGCCAACAGTGCCAGCCAGGCCGGCGCCCAAACCGTCACCGCCACCCAGTCCGGCGGTGCGGTCACCGCGACCACCCTGAGCCTCGGTGGCAACGACACCTCCGCGACCAAGAATCCCGCCTACACCTTGTCCGGCGGCACTCTCGCGCTCACCGGCACCGGCTCCACCGCCCTGCAAATCGGTGCCGATACCGCCGGTCTGGGCATAAGCACTTTCAGCCTGACTGGGAGCGGCGTCCTGCGCGTCCCTGGCACGATATCCGGCGCTCAGTCCGGCGCTAAACAGGTCTTCGCCTTCAACGCCGCCTCCGTGAACGCCACCAATCTCCGTGCCTCCGCGACTGACGGGACCAACGGCGCACTCGCCCAGACCGGCGGCACCCTCGCGCCCGGCGACATCGGCTCCGCCGGTCGCACCGCGATCACTGGAGCATACTCGCTCGGCGCCGGCGCGACCCTCGCCATCGAGCTCGGCGGCCCTACTGCAGCCACCGGGTTCCAGAGCGCCGGCGCCCACGATCAACTGACCGTTTACGGAACCACCACCCTCGCCGGTAATCTGAATCTCACCCTGCTTTCCGGTTACACTCCGTCTCCCGGCACGAATTTCGTCCTGATCAGCTCCACCGGCACCCTGTCCGGCGCCTTCGCCAACGTCGCCTTCGGCCAGCGCCTGACCACCACCGGGGGCGAAGGCAGTTTCTTGGTCAATAAAGTCGGCAACGTCGTGACGCTCTCCGCCTACCTCCCCACACCTCCTCCCTACACTCCGATCGAGGCTTGGCGCGTGTCCTACTTTGGTTCCCCTTCCAACGTCGGCTCCGCCGCCGACGTCTTTGACTATGACGGCGACGGCGTGCCCAACCTGCTTGAATACGCCCTCGGCACCACACCCACTGACGCCGGATCCGTCTCTCGCCCGACCGCCTCGGTTTCCACCTCAAACTCGTCTCTCCAACTTTCGTTTGTCCGCGCCCGGTCGGACGTGACCTACATCGTGGAGGCCACCTCCGACCTCACCCCGCCCGTCACCTGGTCCGCCCTCGCCACCAATCCCGGGGTCGTCGGCCAAACCGTCACCGTGACCGATTCCGTGACCCTCGGCGCCGCCAATCCCCGCCGCTACCTCCGGCTCCGCGTCACCTCGCCCTGAGTCTTTGCGCTACATTTAACCGTTGCAGGCGGGGTGGGAGTGGGTGAGCCTTCTCTACGCTGCCGCGTTGCGGGAATTCGCTCGCGACTACAGCTCGGAAATCGCTCGCCAGCCGGTGGGGGTTGTGGTGCTCGCCCGGCGGGTCGGTAACTCACGCCACGACGACGCCGACCGGCCCCTGCTGCGGCAGGCACTGGTGGACGCGGCGCAACTGATCCCCTTCGCCGTCAGTTTCAACGACCACCCGAGAAATGGGGCTGACACTCCATCCCCCACTGGGGGATGGAGTGTCTCGCGGGTTCTCGCCCCGCACCACTCCTCCGACGAGGCCGAGCTGGCGAAGCTGCAGGACAAGCCCTTGCCGCTGCCCACTGACGAGGCCTTCCGCCCCGCGGTGGAGGCCATGCGCTGACGGGTGGAGCGACTGGTGGCGTGAAGCCTGCCGAGGACGAACACGCAGAGCCGATTACAACCACTGTAAATCAATAAAACTTGGCCAGACTGTAATCGCCCGCTTCAGGTAGAACGATGCGACTGGCGGGTAGAACGATCTAGTGGCAAAATAGAAGGTCGTAGCGGCCGGATAGAATGACCTAGCGGCTGGATAAAACGGAGCAGCTGGCGGATAGAACGATCTAACGGACGGATAAAACATTCTAGTCGCGGGGTAGAACGATGCAGCGGCTGGGTAGAACGTTCTGCCTGGCGGATAGAATGATGCGGCTGGCGAGTAGAACGATCTATTGGCTGGATGGAACGTTCTTGCGGCTGGATAGAACGATCTACCGGGCAGCTAGAACGATGCAGCGGCCGGATAGAATGATCTAACGGCTAGGCAGAACGATGAAGCTGGCCGATAGAGCGGAACAGCTCGAGGATAGATTGGGGATAGGATTCACCCCGTCCGTTTTTTGCTCTGAAACTAGGTGACATTTGCAACAAAACTAGGCCAAGCCTCATTTGCCTGCCTGCTTCCGCGCCTAGCCAACTCTTACAGAGTCCTGCGCTTGGGCATCATCGCGCGTTTAGCGCATCCAGCGCATTCTTTGCGCCCACTCGGGACAGATGTGCCACGGGGAGTGGGTAATTGTTTGGCCACGGTGCGCAAGGAGGGTAGGCTAGGATAGGGCGGCTAGGCTTGGGGCTGAACCGCACTTTTCGGGCTCCCGCAAAGTGCCCGCTAAGCGCGCTGCAAATCTTAGCAAAATAATGCAAGAAGTCTGGTAAATATCGGAAAACTAGCAACGATTCCCTTTCTTAGCCTCTCTTTCCCCAGTGTTTGCCCCCTTCCGCGCCCACCTCGCGCCTTTCCGTCTGTTCCCATGCTAAACGTCTTCGACCATGGCGCCCTTCCCGGCGCGCCCACTGTGCAAACCTCCGCGCTCCAAGCCGCCCTCGACGCCGCCCACTCCGCCGGAGGCGGCACCGTCCTGGTGCCCGCCGGGCTCTACCACACCGGCACTTTGCGCCTGCCCTCACACGTCACCCTGCACCTTGAAAACGGCGCCGTCCTGAAGGGCTCCGCCGACCTTGCCGACTACCCCGAGATCACCGGCAGTTTCACCGACGCCGTCGGACAAAAACGCAACCGGTGCCTGCTCTACGCGGTCGGCGCCACGTCCATCGCCATCACCGGCCAGGGCGTAATCGATGGCAACGGCTCCGCCTTTGGATACGAACAGGATGGCCGACCCTTTCTTCTGCGTTTCGTCGATTGCACCGACGTCCAGATGAACGGTGTCACCCTGCGTGATTCCCCCGGCTGGGTCAGCCAT
>Ga0214921_10001714_pt1 | contig 36907 bp, 27 predicted proteins | sample LL1505_MetaG_FD_177992 | JGI IMG/M metagenome (GOLD analysis project Ga0214921, IMG submission 177992) | Freshwater microbial communities from Lake Lanier, Atlanta, Georgia, United States - LL-1505 | ecosystem: Environmental > Aquatic > Freshwater > Lake | place: USA: Georgia | collected... | reverse complement strand
GCATGAAGGGCGCTATGTGCGATTACATCGATCCTGAGACGGGTCATAAAACTTCAAAGAAATCATATGAGGATTGCTACGGCATTAAGTTCTTTGAGATTTCAGCAGTATTTGACCCCGCTGATGAGACTGCTCTCATTCGGGAAGTACGATCTAATGTAAAGGAAGCATCAATGAATAAATTTGGTCCAATGAGTGAATACGATAAGTACTTCGGCGGCGCAGGATCTGCTCAAAAGGCAAAAGATTCAATGATTGATCAGTATGGCGAAGAAAAAGGCGAAGAAGTTTTTTATGCCACGATGAACAAGAAAAAGAATAAAAAAGAAGCCAATGATAAACCGCAAAATACTAAAACTCGCGCCCCCGAAGAAGTAGATACTTTGCGCGAAGATAAAGTTTGCGACATTTGTGGCGAAATTATGGATGGCCCACAATGCGACGTTTGCGGTTATGAAGCAGAACCTGATGGTTTTGGCGATCCCGATCTTACTGCGGCTAAGGCTCATGACGAATCAGAAGAGGCAAATGAAGAATCTTTATCAACTTTAGATGTTGATACTAATAATTTGCCTACGCTCTCTCATGTAACAGATGCCGGATGGACAGTATCCGATACAAAAATTTCACAAATCAATAAAATTGAACGACCAATACTTCCGGTTCAGACGCCACCAGCGTCTAATGAACCGCAAGACTATGTTGTGAAGGACCCTAAACAGCCCGTCACATCATCAGTTCGCACCGCATCGGATTTCCTTGCGGCTGCTGGTAACAGAAAAAGGAACAACATGGAAACACATATCGCTGACGCAATGACAAGCGCACCGGCTGTTGCCAAGCCCGATTACAATATTGATGTAATCGGAACTGGTGGCGTTGGTGGAGCTTCAAATGAAGACGCATCCAAGGCTGACGCTCAAGTTAATGTTACCGATATTGGTGGCATTTCTGGTGTTGGCACTGGCGATGAAAAGACAGTACAAGTTGATCAGGGCGATGAACACTCAAAGAACATTGAAGCCATCCACACGGATACTTTTGGTGCGAATGAGGGCGATTCACTCGGTCAGCAAGACCCAGTAACTGACGTAAGTAGCTATCAGGTATTTAACTCAGACAGCGCTACGCCTCTTACAATGCATGAGCCAGCAGCAAAGGCTTCATCATGGGTTGTATCAGATGTTCGCGGCGTGGAGCCTTCCGATCCAATGGGCAAGGCTGATGACCGCATTGATGTAACAGATAACATGGGACCATATGCAATTACCACTCAGGATTCTGGCCCAACGGCTACTTTCCCAGATGGTAATAGCGCGGTAACTCGTAATGCTAATCCCGTAGACCCTCAAAGTGAGAGTTTTTACGCAGATCAGAATAGTAATGAATTTCATCCAACTGGCGTTGATTCTAAAGATTACGCTTTTGGTGATGGTAATAATAGCAACGCTCATATTATGTCGGCTTTCAAACTGGCTGATACTGAGATCGAACTTGGCATTCTTGACGCTTCACAGAAGTATGCAAGAGTTGCTGAGCTTGAAAAGGCAGCGCCCGCAGTTGTTGAGGCTTCACTGGTTTACGCTAATCGCGTTAAGACAGCGGGCCTTAAGAAGTCGGCGCGGACAGCTAAGAGGCTTCCGTCTCTAGTTAGGGAGGCAAGTACTGCTCCCGCAACAACTCAGGCAGATTCAGATGACTCTGCTCTGTTTATGTAAAAAATAAGAGAACATTACTTTATTTTTACAACCCGCCGTCAGAAAACAATTGAAACGGCGTAGCGCCCACAAGGCGTGAAACTAAAAATCACAAAACAAGAAATAGGAATACTAAAATATGCTTAGACTAAAAAATCTAGCTAATAAGTATCAGAAGCGCACTTGTAGGCCGTTGTATGCCCAGACTCAGGCTACGCCCTATGCTGCAACTCTGCATGTTGATCCCGCTGGTACAAAGGGTTTTCGTACTGTCACTAACACTCTTAGGGTTCCGCCAACTGGCGTTACTTTAGATGCAAGTTATACGGTTAATGGTGGCACAAGCCTTTTCCCCGGCACAGTAATGGCTCGCATCGTGGGCACTGAGCAGGTAACAGTCGCTACTGGTCTTGCAAATGAAGTTCCCTTTGGTCTTCTTGCCAACTTTGTTGGTGGCGATTTTGACGAAGGTTTTGCTGGAGATTCTCTTCAGAATTCAGTTGGTATTTGGCGCGGACCAGACTCAGTATTTGAGATTCTTGCTCCTGCGTTTGGCACCATTTCAGTTGATTCAACCTCAGCAATTACTGGTGGTACAACAACTATCGATACAGCAGCTACAGGCGTTCTTCTTTACGCTGGTACCGATGGTCGCCTTACCACTGATAAGAGTGGTACTACACCGGGCGCTAACGCAAACGCAAAAGCGGTTGCTCGTCTCATTGAAAAGGTTGGTTCATCCCGTATTGTCGTGGATCTACTGGTATAAGAAAGGAACATGATTAATATGGAAATTACATCACGCAAGGCTGTTTCATCAGCCGACTACGAGGCTAAGCTTGCTAACGCACCTAAGCTTACCAAAGAAGCAAAGGCACAGAAGCTTCAGTCAATCCTAAAGGATTCATCGAACGCAATGCGCCGTATCGGTCAGGGTATGATCGGTCCCATTCAGATTCGTCTTCGTTATGAGGGCATTACTCGTAATGTTCTTATTGAGGACACTCTTGAGCGCGGTCCACTTATGCCTTACGACATCCTTGACGATCTGGGCAGGGCTTATATCCTTAACCAGACCGACGCGGAAGTTAAGATCACCCCATTCGAAGGCAAGCAGGCATTCCCTCAGCTTTTCCGTATCGCTACGTTCCCACGTATTCGTAAGGAAGATCTGTACTACCTTCGTGTAAACGCTGTTGAGTACGCACAGGACGAAAGCCGTCAGGCAATCCAGAAGCAGGAGGACGCCCGTCTTATCCTTCTTCTTGAGGCTGCTATTGCTGAGCTTGGTTCTTACCGTAACGCCGCTACAACAACTGTTGGCGTTGCTCCTACCGGTGGTCGTCAGACCGGTATCGCCGCTGGTTCATCAGGTGAGCAGACAATCCTTATTGGTGATGGCAACCCACTTGAGCCTAGCGACTTTTACAGCGCTGTTTCGCAGATCGAGATCAACCAGCTTGAAGCTCGCCGTGTCATCATTCACCCTGCTGACGCTCGCGATTTCTACAACTGGGATCTCAACGTAACTGGCTTTGAATTCAAGGATAAGGTATTCGGTGGAGAGAAGATCACCACATTTGGTGAATTCCAGATCCAGCGTTCAATCATCGTCCCACAGGGCGAGGTATTCCTTACCGCTGAGCCTGATTACGTCGGTGTTATGCCCGTCATGTATTCACTTGACGTTGAAGAGAACCATAATGTTGAAACATTCTGGAAGGGTTGGGTCATGGACGAACTTATCGGCATGATGATCCTTAATGCTCGCGGCCTTTCACGTATTGTTAAGGGCGGTGCAATCTCTGATTACACAACCACTACAACAAGCAAGAAGCTGGATATCTCAGGCCTTGCCTGATCCTAGCTTTCCTCTTTAAGGTAAAGAAAAGGCCCCCAGAAATGGGGGCCTTTTTATTTGCATTTATATTATTTTATAAATTACTTGGATGCCTAAGAGCATATTCTAAGCTAGGCCTTAAATCAGATTGCCATCTTGAAGGATTGGCTCCTGATGTATCAAACCTAATACCAGCAACATGCATGTATGTGTGGCCTGAATTAGCGTAAACCGTAATCCATTTACCCGGCCCTGACTGACCCCAAGACATTAGTGATCCTGAATCCAGTGGAGTATTGATCAGATCTGCTCCATGAAGGGCATATGATACTGATCCTGAACAGTCGTAGCCAGAATCTAAAAAAGATCCATGCCCGCCTCCCCATACATATGGAAGCGCATTGATCTTGTTTCCGGCCCATACAACTCGTTTAACATTAATTGGAGCCTTAGATGGGGCGTAGGCTACATTTTTATATATAAGAGCCTTAGAACCCACTACAACGGGTTTGAGAGGATCTTTAATAAGGCTGATTGACGCCCTTACTCGGATCTTCTTTGTTTTCACCTTCCATTTATATGTATAAAAATGAACAGTGGGATTATTCCAATTATTCATTTGATATCCACAATGAACCCAAATGTCAAGCTGAGAACCCCAACCAATATGATCTTCAACCCTAAAATAATGCTTACCATAAATGGCCTTAGGGAAATAGATCCTTGTTCCTAATGAAAGGAAATTATTGGCAACTTCGCCAAAACGAGGCGTTGTTCCCATTGATGTAATATTACCGCCACCTGAAGCATCACAGCCTTCAGTTGAATAAGCGGTTGCTCTAACGGAAAAGTGCTGAATCGGCACCCTTACGCGGTACTTCTTTGTTTTTGTGACTACAGGACCCGGAATTGTAGTAATGTGGGCCTGTTTACTAACAGCTTTCGCTGGTTCTGGGGTAGATGCAAAACTACCGATTACGGCGGCTACTACAACCGCTGTTTTAGCATATAACATAATATCTTCCTTGGAACACATTCATTTGTCCTACATTGACTTCGCAAGCCCTCTTACTTAACAACTTAACGGGCTGAATGAGACCAGTGGAATTAACTCCTTCTGTCGATTTATATAAAAAGCCAAACGTTGACTTGTACAAAGACTATATCATATAGTCAAATTGTCAAGACTTAGTTTGGCTTCCCTAATTACTATATCGAATCCCGGTCTTAATCAGTGGCAAGTCTCGTTTGTAGTATCAAGTCAAGTCTTATATTGTTATAGAAAGAGAGAATAAATTATGCCACCTAAGAAGCTAACCCCTAATGGTCAGGCTGCTGAACCCGTCGGAGCAAAAGTTGCTGCAACTCGCAAGCCTGCCGCAAAGCCCAAGACCGCTCCCAGAAAGAGCGCGTCAACAAGCAAGTATGTTCGTAATGTTCGCGGCGTCAATGTTCGCGTTACATTTGGATCTGGTCGCAAGATTGAACTTGCTCCTAGAGGCCAGCGCAATGATATGACTGCAATCAGCAAGGATGAATTAGATGATTCAATTTTCCTTAATAACCTTGGCAGTCTTTATGAAGTTATTTCTGCCACTGACGCTCAGACAATTCGTGAAAAGCAGATGACTAATGCATCAACTTTGTCACAGCCTCGCCCTGAGGACATTCTTACCGATCAGCTTGGTAATGCTGGTAATTTTACAGGCCTAGATCAGTCTAATACAGAAAAAAGTATTACAATCGGTCACCTTAATGAAGTAGAGGGTCGTCCAAATGAGGAAAAGGCGACTGAAATTACCCGCAGCGTTGCTCCTGAAAGAGTTAATGTTCCCGGCAGTGCGCTGTAAACTAATATTAAAGGAAATAAAATGAAATTAGATCTTACAAATTTAAACATTGATACTCTTAAACAAGAAGCGGAGCGCACTGAGGTTCTGATTAATCAAACTAAAAATACGCTTGCTGTTTACGAAGAGTGGGTTGCAGAACTTACTAATCGTATTAAAGAACTTGCTTCTTCTACAATTGAAGAAATCGCAACAACCGTAGAAGAGGTTGTAGCAAAGGTTGAAGAAACCGTAGAAGTAGTTAAGGAAGAAGTCAAGAAGGCTGCTCCTAAGAAAGCTGCTGCTAAAAAGGCTGAGCCTGCAACTGAAGAGTCAGATAAGTAAACTTATCAATGTTTTAATGAAAGAGCCGCCTTGTGCGGCTCTTTTTATTTTAAGATCATTTATTGCCAACAGTTAATAGTTGCATGAGCCTTGGTTATGACAGACAACTTAAAATTGTTGCATTGGGCGATTCCGCTCGTCTTGTTGCTCATCTTTATGATGACGATGATCAAATGTATTCCTATGAAGATCTTGGATCGGTAACCTTTACTATTCAATTGCCCGCTACTCGTACAGGCGACGATCTATCAGATAATAAAAAGAATCAAGAATATGCCAATCCTGCTGAAAAAGATATTTTAGATGGAGAAATTTTAGAAGATGGGACCGGAGTTTTAATTTATGATGACACTACTCGCCTAGGTCATTATATTGCCGTTGCAACTTTTGAACTTATTGACGGAACAACAAAGTCAACTAGAGTTGATTTTGAAGTTTTTGATCCATTTGAAATTGTTGATACCCCCATTCGCGTTGTAGCAGACGGCGTTTGGACTAAACTTGAAGATTGTTTTGATGCAGAAAACGAAGGCCCTTGGGTTCAAGATATGACCTTGCATTTTTTCCGTGAAGAAAAAATGGAAAAGTTTATTGCAGACGCTCTTTTTGATATTAATTATCAAAATCCTCCTACTGGTTTAACAATTAACAGTTTTGTAAACGCTGACAATACGGTTACTGATAATTATCCACTTCTTGTTCAAGGTATCTTTATTCAAGTTCTTCGTCATATTATGCGTTCTTATGTTGAGCAACCTATGCCAACTGGTGCACAAATTGCATTTCAAGATCGCCGTGATTATCTTCAGCGCTGGGAAAGCATGTATCAATTAGAATTAGAGCAATATATGCGCTGGGTGGCGCTTTACAAGCGTGGATTCCTTCAGCTTGGTCACAGTAAACTTATTGTTTCATCCAAAGCCGGTCGCCTTATTCCTGCTCCTATGCGGGCAAGAAGTGTTGGACGCGGTTATTGGTAGTATTAATCATAAATTACGACACCTTAATATACGATGGCAAACATTACAACATATTTAGAAAATCAACTCCTTAATCACGCCGCCGGGTTTTTTAATTTTTCAAAACCTACAACCGTTTATGCGGCTTTGTTTACAGTTACTCCAACTACCGCCTATACATCTAATATTCGTAATGGAACCGAGGTAACCGGAGGTGGTTATGCTCGCTCATCTATTGCGTGGGGTGTAATAACAAGTGGTGCAATTACATCGGGCGGGGCGGCAAATGGTGTAATTGCAAATAGCACCGCACTTACTTGGACTGCAACTGGAACTTGGTCAAGTGGCGCATCGGTGACAACTATTGGAATTTTTGACTCAGGAACCGTTGGTTCAGGAAACCTTCTCTGGTTTGGCCCTCTTTCAGCGCCTATAACTATGGTTAATGGCGACACATTTACTATTCCTGTCGGGAATCTAACTATCGCAATTAGCTAGGGGAAGATATGACCGATCATACTGGGTCTCTTTCCGCCTCATCAACGTTAAATGCCACCGTTGGCGTTAATTCTTTTTTAAAAACTTCTGTTGAACTAGCAACAAGTTTTGGCATCAAAGTTCACACTTATGGTGACCTTTTGTATGCAACTAAATATGCGGGTAAGGAAAACGCTCCGCAAGATATTAAACGCCTTCGTCGTCAGGTGCACGACATGATGCGCCGCATGGGTCAACCTGTAATTATTAAAAAGATGTTTACAATTGCCGATGTAGAAAAAGGTCTTGCTGAACCTTCGCCTAATTATGAAAGCATTTATGGCCAGTCAAGAAATAATGATAATTTATCTTGGGGCGTAGGTTTTGTATCTAGAGAAAAATCAGAAAATGAATGGATCAATCCATCTACTGGAGATGTTATTAAATCCGATTTTGTTCCAGATTCAAGTTGGCCTAAAGCTCCAAAATATAGAGGTTTTGGTCCGGGCATTGTAACTTATGTAATTGAACCAGATGCGGCCAGAGATCTTTTTACTTTGACTCCTACGGGCGCGATGATTGAAATTCAAACTGCCGAAGTAACCATGTCTTGGTTTCCTCAGGTAAGCGACAATGATTTAATAGTTCACGTTGAATTAGACAATTATGGACATGTAGTTGATTCTGGAAGGCGCTATCAAGCCAAAATGACAAATCCGATCAGCATTAGAGGCATGGATCGCAAAGGTCGTAGAGAGTACGAAGGTGATTTTGGTAACCGTCATATTGTTAATCAAAACTACCCTATTACCCTTATTCCTGAAAATAATATTCTTATGAGTGTGGAGATTGATCGATGACTTATTTACCAGAAAAAACGGTCAGGTACAAGACATATATCAAAACTGCTTTAGTCGAAGGTTTAAAATCAGTTTTTCAAAATCACGTTGATCAAAAATTGCAGCCCACTAAAGTTTCAATTGAATTTCCTAAGGAGAGGCAATCTTTCCCAGCGGTGGTTGTTAAATTTTATGAAAGTCAAATTATGAATTCTGGCGTGGGTCATCAAGAGCATTTTATTGACGATAACGATCAAGCTTGGAAATTTAAACATTATTTTTATAAGGGAGACATTGAATTTGCTATTTCTGCTCTATCTTCCCTTGATAGAGATTTAATTTCAGACACAATTGTTCAAACGATTGCAATGGGCGACCTTGCAGAGTATACAAATAGATTCTTTAATCGTTTATATCCGTCTAATTTTGATGCCATTCCTGATTCTGCTGGGCATTTTATTAACATTAATAGTGATGTAATTACCGGCATCGGAGAAAATCAAACTGATGTTCCTTGGGGCGCAGAAGACGAACTGATTTACACAGTTTCTTATAGAGTGCAAGTGTTTGGCGAATTTTATAGTCTTCCTCAAGATATGCCTTACGAACTTGTCTCTCAAGTATTCATTTATCCTTACATTGATGGGCTTGAAACACCTCCAGTTGGACTTGAAGATGAACCCAGTTGGAATAATGCATAACTAGCATTATATTTTTCTATCACACTACCACCTAATTTCTGAAGGAGATTATTAATTAATGCCAACTAGCTACACTAACCCAACTTATACTGAACCCGGCGTCTCTGTTAAAGAGAACGTTAACGCAAATGTAGTTCCTCTTATTTCTACGTCGGACGCCATTTGTTTGGTTGGTCCTAGCTCAGGATCGGTTACGACTACTGAAACGCTTCAGCTTTCTGGTACAACCGCAGTAACTCTGCAAAATTTACCATCAGATGTCACCAGTTTTACAATTTCATCAATTAGTGCTGTAGACGCTAACAAGGCGCAATTAAATAACCCTAACACTAAACTTATTGGTGATATTGCCATTGGCGCAACCTCAATCCTCGTACTTGATGGTAGCAACTTCCCATCATCTGGGGCGTTTACAATTTATATCGACGGCGAGGCAATTGCAGTCGCATCACGCACAACTACCAACAACAGTTCCCCTTGTACATTAACTGTTACTGCAACCGCAGTTGCACATTCAAACGGAGCCGTAGTTACAACTTATGATCCAACTGCTGGTTATAGCACTACTTCCGGCAATTCAGTTACAATTGATACAACTAATCGCACGATTGCAAGGGTTGCCGCTGCTGCCGGTCAATTAACCACAGGTAGGAAACCCGCTGTAGTAGATACAGAGTATGTGCAATTAACTTATTCTTACGTTCCCAAAGATTTTTGGAGCGTACAAAAATTTGATAACATGTCGGATGTTGAAAATAAGTTTGGTTCAAAGTTTAATGCATCTAAAACTGCAATTAACTCACCGCTTTCATTTGCTGCTCAACTAGCTTTTGAAAATGGCGCTTCTAGCGTTATGATTCAACCGCTATTTTATTCTAATGATAGTGGTGTTACTAAGAGAGAACCTACTAATTCAGAGATTTCTGATATTAATCGCACTTGGGGTCCCACTTTAGATGCTCTAAAAAACTATGAAGGCATTGGCGTTATTGTTCCTGTAATTGGTCAAGCTTCTGCTGTTGCCATTGGAACAAAAGATGCGTTTGAAACCGCAAATGGCATATGGAGCGTTGGCACTCTTACACAAACGGGGACTGCCGTAACATTAGCCTCTCAATCAGGCGCAACTGAAACATACTATAACAACTTTGTAGGCAAAACTCTTGTTTATGCTGATGGAAGTACAACGACAATTACGGCAGCAACCTCTGGCACGGCTTTAACTGTGGCCAAGTCACTTACAGGTTCAAATATCATTTCAACAGGTCAGTCATTTAAAATTTTGACATCAGAGGTTTCGGATGAAAGTGTTAAAAATATCTTCCTAGCTTGTCAAAATTTTGTCGATGGAGATTTAAGAGATAACGGTCAATACCACATTATCATTTGCGGTGAAGACGGAACTGATTCAGTTGTTACTTACGCTACTAAAACTGCAATTCAAAATCATGCTCAAATTCTTCAATCGGCTTACGCAGACTCTACAGGAATCAGCAAATATGCTGAAAATATGGTTTTGCTTTCAGCATCTAAGTTTACTCGCCCTCTTCCAAATGGAACCGCAGCAAATCTTAATCTTGGCGGCCAGTACGCAGCAGCAGCAGTGGCCGGTATGCTCGTATCTAGGAACGTTTCTGACACTTTGACTCGCAAAAATATTACAGGTTTTGATACAGTAATTGATTCATCAACTAGTAGAAAATCAAAAACTGACGATTCCGCTAAGGGACTCTTTGTTGTTGAACAAAAGGGTTACGCTGTTCAAGTTCGTCACGCACTTACTCTTAACACTAAGAGTGTGGACAAGTCAGAACTTTCAGTTATTAGGGCCAAGCACAAAGTTATCAACTCACTTAGGTACACAGTCGATAGTCAGATCATTGGTAAAATTGTAGCTGACAATAATGCCACCCTGATTGTAGGGTCGGCAATTGGCGGAGTACTTTCAACAATGGTTGATGATGGAGATATCGTAGGTTTCTCTGATGTTCAAGCCAAGATGCTTAATTTGAGTCCAACTATTATTGAAGTAAGGTTTGCTTATCGCCCAGCATTCCCAATCAATTATGTAAACATCGTATTCTCAATTGACCTTACAAACGGCGGTTTAACATCGGGCGAAATCACTAATCAAATTAATTCAGGAGTTATAAATGGCTGATGATCTCGTAGGAGCAAAAAACCGCGCAAGGGTTGCGGGTTCAGGTTTTACCGTATTTACTTGGGATAACAAGCCAATTCTCTTTGCTCAGCAAATCGTGCATACTTCACCTCAGCCTGTAGCTGCTACTGCTGCTATTCATCCTCTTGATGAGCCATATCCAGTAGAGTTAATTACTCCTCAAGCTGCTGGCATGGGTACGCTAACATTGCAACTTTATGAACTTTATGGCGGTCAAGTTTGGGAACGCCTTGCTGGTTATCTTGGCGGAGATCCTAGGGGAACTTCAGCAGTGCGCAAGGATAACGTTACTGGCGGCGGCAAGGGTCCGGTTGACATCGTAGGTATTTTCCAAGCTGTAGCTAATACACCTACTCCTATCCGTATTGTCAAATATATTAAGCCACCACAAATTCGTGGCAAGACAATGAAGCCATATACTGAAGAATATCATAACTGCGTTATTTCTCAGGTTGCTGACGGCGAAACAATTCAGGTTGGAACAATGGAAATCATCAAAGAGATGACCGTTAACTACACCTTTATGACTCGCGGTAATCGCAACCCAATGCGCGAGCGTAGGTCGGCTAACCTTGGCGGACTTACTCCATATGATTCTTCAACTACCTCGTTTGGTTAATTTCCGGACCTTAATTTAAGAAGCATTGGCTTCTTAAATTCAAGTAAAGGAAAGTTATGGAAGAGAATAGGATTCTTGAAGAAGAGGATCGGTTCCCAGATGAAGTTGTCGAAGACGTTGATGGATTGCTTTGGCTTGGGTACCTTGAAGACGTTGTAGATTTTTGCGGCCACGAATTTGTAATTCGTACATTACGCCTTGAAGAAGAAATGCTGGCTGCTCTTGTAAGCAAAGAGTATATTGAAACTTTGGGTCAAGCTAAGGCTTGGATCGCCGCTCAAGTTGGTATGGCTTTAGTTTCCATTGATGGTAATGAAAACTTTTGCCCTCAAGCCAATCCAAATAAAAAAGATTATGCAAGAGCTAGATTTCAGTATGTGTCAAGGAATTGGTTTGAGCCAACAGTCAATTACATCTACGCCAGATACGCGGATCTAATTGAGCGTCAGGTCAACGCCTTGGAGGAAATGGAAAATTTATCTCAAGGGAGTCAGGATACCTTTATGGCCTCGCCCGAGTTTTCGACAGACAGGGCCGATTCTCTGCCTCCCGAGATAATGGAATTTCTGGACGAGGTTCCGGAGGATTAAATCGTCTTCAACAAAGGCTATTGATTTATTTACTTTACAGGGAAAATAAATCAGAGTCTGAAATTATGGAAATTGATTTCAAAAACCAAGTGTTTATTTCTAATCCAGAAATGTACGACAGATTGTTTAATGAAGAAGCTGTAGTTGACGAAAATGAAATTGAACAGATTGTTCCAGATAGTGAAGAAGCACTCAAGAAGATGATGCGTCAACTCAAAGCGGAAGGAATTATTTCATAGTTGATCGGGGCTATTTGAAATATTTCCTCCGCGATTGGCGTATTGATTTGGAGAATTTGGCGCTGATCTTAATGAATCGGCCCTTTGTACATCATTGTAGTTGCTTTCAGGCAAAATTTGACCAATTGCGCTGTATTCAAGAGCAAGTACAACCAAATACACTGGCCAAAAGCAATTAAAGAATGATTTTGTAAATAGAGTCAATGGCTCAAATGAGTTTTCAGGATTTTTGCCATTACGACGACGGCTAATCAGAAATTGAATGACTGTGATTCCAAGAATAAAAAGATAGTAAGTTATGAACATACTCACGATTGTAACGCATCTCTAGCATAATTACAAGAGGTATAATTTTATGGCAGATCAAACCAATGTAAACGTAGCGGGCGTTGATAATAGCGTCCTTCGTCAGATCACTGAAGCTCAAACTACGGGCATGAAGGACATTGGGACGCAGATGGACAGAATTGCTAAAAGTCTTGAAGCGCTTGAAAAAAAACTGCCTAAAGCCATTGCTCAAGCTATTAAAGAAACTTCGCAAATGGGCGCAAGTGGTGTTTCGCCACATGCAAGTAGGTCTGGTTCGCAAGCTAGTACTTCTACAAGTGGACCCGAGCCATTAGTGGCTAATCAAGGACAGTGGCGAGGAGGGCGATCTCCGGACCCATCTATGACTAATCAAGAGTTTCATAGGATTGGGGGATTTAGTCGTAATACATCTAAGGAAGCCGCTGCCGAGGCCGGGTTTATAGATGCTGAGGGCGAGGGTGATATAAAAGCTTATCGTCAACACATGCAAGAACAGGCTGCGGCTGCTGCAAAGCAATATGGAAATACAACGCCGCCTACTAGACTTGAAAAAGCTTGGTATGGTCGTCCGTCAGCCAATGCCAGTTTTTCTAGATCTAGTTCTCGACCGGGTGCAGATTTTTGGCAAACTCCAATGTCTAGCGGTCGATTTATGCCTAGATTTGGCGATGAAAATTATTCTCTTCAAGATTATGGTAATTTAGCTGGAGATATTTTATCCGGTGCTGGTTCAAAGTTAGCTGACAAAGCGCCGGTTGCTAGTGCCAATGCTATCGTAGCCGGAGAGATGCTTCACACGGCTTCTAACAAATATTTACCCGCAGCGGACATGGCTAATCGTATTTCTAAACCATTTTTTAAAAGAAGGGCTGATAGAACCGATTATGGTACTTTAGCTGGAGGTAATCCTGAAACCGGAGATATTGACGGTCCTCTTGGTTTTGGTGTAAGAACTAAAAGCGTTCTTACTAATGAAGCCACTCGTCGCGGAGCGGCCTTGCAACTTAGGGCTGCCTTTGATGCTAGGGGTGCTGGTTTGAATACCACTCAAACAAGTAATATTATAGGAGGCGTTGTTGGCATGGGTTATAAACCCAGTAGCGCCATGGGAACTTTTACTGATTCAAGTCAACAGTTTAATAAACTTGTTGCCGCTCAAGAAAAACTATATAAACGCGATCCAAATCTCATTAGTGAAGGAGAGACTCAATGGCTGGATCAAGCGGTTCGGTTCGGAGGCGGAGACGAAATTAAAAAGGCTGCTGAGGCAATGCTTAACCTTGCCGATGTTTCAAATAAAGCTTCAGTTAGCATTCCACAAATGCAGCAGGCAGTGTTTGCTTATACACAAACTTTGGCAAGTACCGGCGCTGCAAACCCTGCTATTTCAGCAGCAAATACTATTAGTGATTTTACGGCGGCAACAGGATTGCCCCCTCAAAGTTTTACTAAATTTGAAAATAATGGATTGGTAAAAGCTAACGCGATGGTTTCAACTGGGTTGGCCCCTTGGCAACTAGGACTTATGTCACCATCGCAGAAGATTGCAAATCAAAATAAAACGTTACAAGACATTATGCAAATGACACCTGTCGGCAGTGATACAAAAGAAATTAATCCTTACACTGGCAAAGAACAAATTACTGCAACTGGTAAACAAAAACAATTAGCAACGGCTAGCCTTTATACCGGCATGAGCGTTCCAGAAATTCAAAAAAGATTAAAATCCGCCAAAGAAATGGAAATTACTAGCAGGGTGTCGCAAGGGTTTGGAATTGATCAAGAAGGAAACATAAGTAATAATGACAAGGGCGGATACATTCAAGGCGGCGGCACTGAAGCTTGGGGTAAAATGAAAAAAGACCTTGAAAAGAAAGATTCTGGATTTAGTAAAGACGAAATCGAACAAATTGAAGACGCCGGTAAGACCGGAGGGTTTTTGGGTATTGGCGAGAGCGATTCTGGTGAAAGCGAAGAGGGGCGCAATGCTCAAGCTAAAAAATACAAGGAAATTATGGCAGAGCATCAAAAGAAAAAGAGTGACGCTGATGAAAATAGCAAACAGGATAAAATTATGTTTGATCTTACTGATAGCGCAAAGAAAATTCTTAAAACCGCCTCTGATAATAACAAGAGTAGTGCAAATGGCGGTGGACAACCTATCGTTCAAGCTGCTTTGGATCAAATTCCCGGCGGAAGTATTTTAGCGGACTTGTTAGGATAATTAATGGATATTGCAGAGTTAACATTTCATCACCCATCAATCACGCACAGTTTAGCGGTTAAAGTTAAACCAGATCAAATTGTTTGGAGTTATGGTTTAAATACCAAAAATTATCCAACTTTTGGCGGGGAAGTTGTACAAATTCTTTCTATGTACGTTGGCGATTTAAACATTAAAGGTATGGTTGGAACTTATAAAGAGATTGAAGAAATTTATAGTTGGTTTATATCTTACATGCAAAATGCAACTCAAGGTCGTAAGGGTGAAGAATCGTATGATACTCGCCCAGTAATTATGAATTATCCGCATAGGCAATGGACTTTTGAAATTTATCCTAAGTCGATTCCGGGGTTTCGTTATGGCAAAGATGTTGTGGCCCCAACTTGGGAATTAATAGCCGCTGTGTCAGAATATTCTGATAGTTTTAAAGACTCTATTTTAAGTAAAGAAATGTTTGCCGGTGAAGCGCAAGCTGGAGGATTTGAGCCGTTTGGAACTACTACTGGCGCATTTGATTATAAAGAAAATAATCCTTGGAGTGGACCTACTGATGCCGACACTGCTAAAAAAGAAAATAAAAAGATTGCCGACCACTATAACAATTTAATTAAAAGTTATCTTGAAAAAGATTGGTCTAGTATTGAAGCCGATTATTCAATTCCAAATACTCCTAAAGATTCAAAACAAACAAAAACATCATGAGTGACAAAAATTACCATCAAAATTACGAACCAAGTACTGGCCATCAAGAATTACCCCTTCAAATTCTTAACAACCCTATTGATACGGGTTATGCAGTTAAAACTAAACACAAGGGGGCCAATGATTCTAAAACTTGGAGCGGGATGCTCATTACAAACAATAATAATGTTTTAAAATTGTGGATTGAAGATGTTGTAATGGATTTTAGTATGTCTGGATCTGCGGGTCAAAGTCGTTACAGAAAACAATTTTATCCAAAGGCTTTTAATCAGCCAACTATGAAGGTGTCTGGCCGGATGCCCAATCAATTTGAATACAATAAATTGGCTTCATTTATTAGAGAAAGTCATTTTGATGCCCTTAATCAAGTAAATCGAAATATTGGCGAAGTTTTTGCAGATAACAAATATGACACTAATACAATTAGGTTCTTTATCAAAGGGACTTCATCTGGTACACAAACTCAACCTAAAAGAAATCTTAAAGGTAATCACTTGCCATTAGGGTTTAGAGGTTATATTAAAAACATTGCCGCCGGAGCAACCAAATTTGAATTCGCTCCACAGTTTAAATTTGATTTTGTTATTGCAAGTTCCGTTGACACTGGTCAAGTTGGTATTTATTCAGACACCCTAGACCTTGGAACTCAAATTATGTCTTGGATGGATTTGTTTAAAAAATATCATTTTTCTTGGAAGGCCGGTCAACCCATGCTTGATTCAGGCAAAGTATCCCCTCCTGATTTTTCAGATCAAACCAGTGGCGACTCACTTGTTGATCTTATGCCACAATCTGATTTTAATCAATTAGGTCCAAATGGGCTAGGTGCACCTCCTCAAAGCGGCTCTCAAAGATAATACATATGAAAAGATTAGTTTATTCCCCGCAAATTAATGCTTGGGTGAAGACAGACACGGGGGTTTTTGATTTAAGCCCATATATAACAGGATACAGTGTAAATCGTAAAGTTAATTCAGTTAGTTCAGCAGAATTAACTTTTAGAAACCCAAAAGTTACAAATTCTGATGGGTCGTCTCGTTATCTTTTTACAGAATTTGAAACAAAAGAATCAAATGGCTCAATGTCTTATCGTCCCATGTTTCATCCCATGGACCCAATTATTATTACCCTGACGCGCCTCAAGGGTCATCCAGTTCAAGTATTTACAGGTTATTGCGATTCTTCGCCCTACGTTCAATTGTTTCCGGGAACTGCCCGCCTCACAGCGTCCTGCACTTTAAAAAGGTTAATGTACACTTATTGGGATCCGGGACTGGCTTTTGTTACTACTTATCTTTCCAAGTTAGGTTGGATGCCAACAGCGCAAGGGTTGACAGTAAATGCTGGAGTTGAAGGCAACGGCGAAGCTACTTTAAATGACTCATCCATAAGTTATTTATTATATCGCATATTAATGGACATTGGCGGCTGGGATCATAACGATATCTTTATTCAAGAGCTTCCTGATAAACAAATAAGCGCCGCAGTTACGGCACTATACAAAGATTTAACCGGTGACGCCAAAGCTTCATTTAAAACTTTTTCTGATTTCTTAGATCAAATAATTGGCTATGGCAACCTTGGTGGCGGTGGCGGAACTACAACGACATCTGCAACTGATTCAAGCGGAACCACTGGTGGTAATCCAAGCGGTCAAGCGGCAGCAGTTGGTTATCCACTTGGCGCAAAGGGAACTTTTGCCGGAGGTCCCGGACAGGGCACTCACACTTGGGGAGGCACATTTAACAATTGGCAATCTTGTAATGCGGTTGATATTTTAGTTCCCAATGGAACCTCTGTTTTTGCTGTTGACGATGGAACAATTACAAGGGTCGGTGGTTCATATAGCGGAGGAGCCGCTCGCACAGATGGATTCACATGTCATTTAAAAACTAAAGACAATGAGTGGTTTTATCAACATAATACCCGTTTAATTGTCACAGATGGTCAAAAAGTTAAAAAGGGCGACCCTATGGGGTTGTCAGGATCAGGAAACGGAGTTCCTCATTTGCATATTGCCTGCACAACTGGAAATCCAGTTAAACTCATTGGAAATATTCCGGGAGCGCCGTCATGAAAAGATTGGTTTACTCGCCGCAAATTAACGCTTGGGTTAAAACAGACACTGGTATTTTTGATTTAAGTCCTTATATAACATCTTATGGTGTTACTAGAAAGGTGAATGCTGTTAGTAGTGCAGAATTAACTTTTAGAAACCCTAAAGTTGAATGTAGCGATGGTAAATCAAGGTTTCTTTTCACTCAATATCAAACAATGGAATCGGACGGTTCGACATCATATCGCCCCATGTTTCACCCGATGGATCCTATTGTAATTACCCTGACACGCCTTAAAGGTCATCCCGTCCAAGTGTTTACAGGTTATTGTGATAAAACCCCATATATTCAATTGTTCCCCGGAACTGCTAGCTTAACAGCGTCTTGTACTTTAAAACGATTATTGTACACTTATTGGGATCCCGGACTAACTTTTGTTATTGAATATTTAAGTAAATTGGGTTGGGGTGGCGACGGAGGAAAAATTAACCTTGGCGCAGAAAAGAATCGCAGCAATGATTTAAATGATTCGTCTATAGGTTATTTGCTCTATCGCATATTGATAGACGTTGGAGGCTGGGATGATGCTGACATATTTATTCAAGAATTGCCTAATAAACAAATTCAAGCTTCAGTAAAAGCCATTTATCAAGATTTAACAAAGGATGCCAAGGCTTCATTTGAAACTTTCTCTGATTTTTTGGATCAAATCATCGGTTATGGAAATCTTGGGTCGGGTGGAGGAGCCACAAATGTCAGTCAAACAAATTCGTCTGGTACGAGTAATTTGGCACCCGCTACTGAAAACGTGGTAACTAACAATATGTCTGAAAATGCAATACCTTGGACGGATTCCGGTCGTGGATCAACTTATGGGTCAAGTCATAAATATAATTATACTGATCCCGACGACAATAGTTACGGTAGTCAACCCCCGGCATCTGGTTTAGATCCAGACATCCCCGGAATCGCAACAAGAAGAACTGCTGGCGCGGGTAATAATTTGAATTGGTATGTAGTGAGATCCCCCAGCGGTCGTGCAGCAGCATTACCTCAATCAGATTGGGGTCCCAATGCAAATTCGGGACGAATTGTAGACGTTAATACACCAGCCGCCGTTGGCGTATTTGGCTATAGTCAGGCTAGTGATCATAGCGTTAATTTTCCAACGGATCAAGGATCTTGGAAGTTATATTTTTGCGGTCAAGGAAGTAGTGGAAAAACTAAAGCTGAGCGCATAGTCAGGGACGGAAAATTGTAAAATGAAACGACTTGTTTATTCACCATCAGTAAACGCTTGGGTTAAAACCGACTCTGGTATTTTTGATTTAAGTCCCTACATAGTCAATTTTTCTATTAATCGAAAGGTCAATTCTACAAGTACGGCTTCTATTTCATTTAGAAATCCTAAAGTTGAAAACCCTGATGGCGTTTCAAGGTTTTTGTTTACTCAGCACCCAGTTCAAGAATCAGATGGTTCAATATCTTATAGTCCAATGTTTCACCCTATGGATCCAATTATTATCAATTTGACTAGATTAAAAGGTCATCCAGTTCAAGTTTTTACTGGATACTGCGATAAAACACCTTACATACAATTGTTTCCCGGAACTGCTAATTTGACAGCATCTTGTACTTTGAAAAAACTTATGTATACATATTGGGATCCGGGGCTGCCTTTTGTTAATCATTATTTGATGGAAAGAGGTTGGACCCCTGCAACAGGAGGAACTGCTAATAATGCTAATGCCGAGGCATCTAAATTAAATTTAAATGATTCTTCATTAGGCAAATTATTATATGATGTATTAATGGATGCCGGAGGTTGGAGTCATGACGATATATACATTCAGGAATTACCCAGTCAGCAAATAAGTGCTGCTGTAAGTGCGCTGTATAAAGATTTAACTGGGGATGCCAAGGCCTCGTTTGAAACTTTTAGAACGTTTTTAGATGAAATTATTGGCGTTGGTCAACTTGGTGGCGGAAACGCTGGAATGGCTCCTACTCCGACCTCTACGCCTACAAGTGGCACTAGTGCGCCTCCATCTAGGGGCGGCAATTATAGCAAACGTCAATTAATAGATCTTTGGAAGGCAAATGGGGGTAATGCAGGAAATGCAAATATGGCCGCAGCAATTGCGTTAGCCGAATCCAGTGGCACCTCTAAAGAAGTTGGTGGTCCAAATACTGATGGGTCTTATGATGTTGGACTTTGGCAAATTAATAATAAAGCTCACCCTAATTATTTTCCTAATGGGAGCTATGATGATATGAAAGATGCTAACAAAAATTGTAAAGCGGCTATTACTCTATCTTCAGATGGGTCTAATTGGGGACCTTGGTCAACATATCACAACGGTTCATATAATCAGTATTTGTAAAGCTATACCGTTACTAAATATATAGAAAGAGTTAAATTATGACTAGACCAAAGAACCCAAACGCAAATTCAAACGCGCAATCCGCTCAGCAAATTAAAGATGCCGAGGATCGCAAACACGTTCATAAACCATTTAAGGTTTCTGAACCGTCAGTTTCAAGTGGAGGGGAATTTGGTGCTTACCGCCCAGCAAATGGTACCACCGCTGCTCACAACCACGGCGGAAACGATTATCCCATGGATCCGGGAACAGAACTTTATGCAATGGTTAAATCCCGAGTTACATATGTAGGAACTTGGAGCGGCGGAGACGGAAATCTTATTACTTTAAAAGCTCTTGAAGACAGGGGAAGTATTAAAAAAGGCGATCAATTTGGTTATGGCAGTTCTGGTCAAGCGAGCGTTACAGATGGTCAAACTGTTGAAGCTGGTCAAAAAATTGGCGTTAGTGGAAACATGCTTCATGGTTCCGGGGTTCACCTCTGGATGCAAAGACCGGCGGGAGAACCGGGCGGAGATGGCAATTTTGATAGCGCCCCATACGTACATTATACTTATGGCGGGTCGGCAACCGAATCGGGGAGCACCTCTCCTAGTAGTGGTAACAATGATGGATCGGGTGCTAGTAATGCAAGTAATAATTACACAACTGATCAAATTGCTAAAGGTGCGGCATTTTCTACAATTCTTTCTTTTCCAAGTGCCGTAAATTCAGTTGAATCTAACGCCTTAACCGGTCAAAGAAGTATGCTTAATGATGAACCACTATTTCCCTTTATTGAACAAATTTGCGGAGCTTCATTAAGAAATTTTATGTCAATGCCCGATGGCAAATTTTATGCGTTTTACCCTGATTATTTTGGTGGATTTCATCGTCAACCATACTGGAACATTTCAGATATTGAAATTATCAGCGGTAAAATTGATTTATCAGACGATAATTTAGCAACTCATGTTTTTGTTGTTGGTGATACTCAAGGTGGCGAAGGTGCAGGATATGGGTTTGGAACTATTGATTATGTAGACGAAATGAACACCACTGGTGTTATTAACATCTTTAATGCATTTCAAACTGGGTTTTTAAATGGTAAACCATCAGATGGCAAATCTAAAGATCCCGGCAATAAATCTCCTGATGAATTAGACAAAGAAGGAGCAATTAATTTTCTTAAAAAATACGGAGCCAGAAAGTACATGGAGCCAGTAGCAGCAGTCAGGTCTCCCATTTATGAAACTTTCCTAGCATTTCAAAGATTTTGTTTACTTTGGGCTAAACAATTTGTTACATCGTTTGAATTTACATTTATGCCTGAGCTTTTTCCCGGAGGCATAGTTGCATTTCCAGAACATGGACTTCAATGCTATGTAGAAGAAGTTGTTCACTCCGGATCTTATCAAGACGGATTTACTACTGTTGCTCAATTGTCCGCTCCATCTGCGTTGCGAGATGCTGATCAAGGATCTGATAAAGATTGGATTCACTCTGGAATGATTAGAGCATTTGTTAATGAAACCGTTGCAGTTCCAAAAGCAAGTACTACTCAAACTCACAAAGCTAAACCTGCTTAAATCTAAATGGCCGTTCATCATCATATTAAACCGGGACTAACCGCCCGCTCAATGGTAAAAATTCTTACCGTTGACCCTTCAAATAGAAAAATTGAAGGGGCGTTAAAAGACGGCGGCATTGTTCATATTGCAACTTTTGATGCCGATCCAGTTTTTGTTTGGCCCAGAGAAGGCGAATATTGGACTGTACGCAAAGATAGCGGAATATGGAAACTTGATAAAAGACTTGACACTTATGATGATCATAAAATTGATGATTTGAATCCCGGCGAAGCTAAAATTTACGCTGACACAATTACTACAAAATCCGGTAAAAACGTTGTCGCTGTTGACGATAGTTCGGCAATTAATAATCAGGTTCTTTCTTTTGTTGACGGCGAATGGGTTTTAGCTAATAGTTACGATGGCGCTGTTGGTCCACAAGGACCTCAAGGTGAAAAAGGAGATCAGGGTGATACAGGCCCGCGTGGACTCCCCGGCGTTGACGGCACAAATGGTATTAATGGAACAAACGGGAGTAACGGAGCTACAGGTCCTACTGGTGCAATTGGACCTCAAGGTGTTCAAGGACCTCAAGGTGATCCGGGCGGGGTTCAAAATGTATCCGGTACAAATGGAATAAGTGTAACGGGAACTACTTATTATCCAATTGTTGGGTTAGCATCTGGAATTATAACTGCGGGAAATTATGTCAAAGTTGGCGTGGACACGTATGGTCGTGTGGTTTCAGGGTCTAGCACTATTTTTAATAGCGACATCGCTCCCGCTGCGGGAATCGACGTTTCAAAGTTGGCGTACAGTACAATCTCCGGTGTTTCTTTAGGTGGCAACTTAACTGATTTAACTTCGGGAGCGGGAATTAGCACTTTTTCTTATAATGGATCTGCTAGTAAATCAATTGCCATTGACAATGGCGTTGTTGCAACTCTTTCAGATAATCAAATTTTAATTAATAAAACCCTTGATGATACATCTACTTACATTCAAAATGTAAGCGGCGTTCAAACTCAAAACACTTTAAGCAAAATTCCCGGCACAATTACCGGAACATTTGTTGATAAAAATGGAGTGACTCAAAATTATCAAAGTAGTGGTTCTAGTCAATCGGGAACTATACAGCAAAATTTAACTAAATATAAAGGACAATTTTGGAATTCAACTATAAGTGGTCAATTATATCAAGTAAATCCAAATAATATTTCTGATGGCCAAGTTGGTCTTACACAATTATCTATAACTTATGGAAACGTCAAAAAATTTAAATTTGATGCTGCTTCTATTACGGTAGGAGCAACTAGAACGTTAACCATTCCAGATGCCTCCGGTACGATTGCCCTTCAAAGTTATGCAGATGCACTTACACCTTCAGGTACGCCGGGGTTTTATACTATTCCCAATGGTGGATCTACGGCAACAACAATCGCAATGAGTTCTAATACAGCCTATGCAATAAGGTTTACTTGCCCATCTTATTTAGTTGCAGCGAAAGCGTTATTCAATGTTACAAGTTCAAATACGGGAGGGTTAGTAGATATTTCAATTTTTGATGCCACGGGTACTACAAGAATTGCAACTGGACAAATTTCTACAGCCACTACGGGAGTAAAAACTGCAACCTTTGGAACTGCCACAATTCTTCGTCCCGGAGTAACTTATTGGCTTAATATGTGGGCTTCTGTTGCTGCAACAACTGTTACGGCTCACACGCCAACATATGCATGGCTAGGAACCACTTTGTCCACGGCTCAAGCTTGGTCGCTTAGTGGACAATCTGTTAACCCTTCATCGCTTTCAGGCGGAGCGTCTGCCAGTTCGGGTCCAATTGCCGCCATTTCGCCATAGTTTAGCTTCACATACAACAACTCCGCACAGTTAATATATGATATGACTTGGAGCTTACAATTAACACACGGAGAGCTTGGAAGAGATGGAGTTAGATTAGCTAAAGCCATTGATGAGAAAAAACTTGTTCAAGATTTAAGAATTCATTTGTTGCAACAAATGGGCGTTGATAATCTACATCCAGAGTTTGGATCTTTATTAGATGGCGGCGTAACGCCTGACGGCGTAGCTCATGAAACGGTCATTGGAATGAGTGATAAAGACAGAGCCAAAATGATTATTCAGGGCGAAATTTATCGAATTGTTAATGAATATCAAAGTAAGCAACTGGCTAGGGCTAAAAGAGACAAAATGAGTTATGGTAAGGCAACTCTTACTCCAAAAGAAGTGGTTTTTAGCATTAACTCTTTAAATATTGTTGAACATTTAGACGCATTTCAAGTTACAATTAAACTTACAACGGCATCAAAAACCTCTCAAATTTTAAATTTAACAATTAATAATAACTAATGGCTACTCAAAAAGATATTGCACAAAACATGATTGACCAGCTTCGGGCAACCGACCCTGCCATTTCAGCAGAGGTTGGAACCCCTGAGCGAATGATTATTGATACTGTGGCTCAAGCCTTGGCTGAAGCTCAAATTGATTTAAATGTTCTTCAAGGTGTTCTTGATGTTGACGCAAAAATTGGTAGCGATCTTGATGCGTTTTTGGCACTGTTTGGATTTGGTCGCCAGCAGGGTACTCAATCAACTGGTTATGTAAAATTGGGAAGGGATACATCTGCGGTTGCAGATATTCGCATTCCTGCCGGTACTCAATTTATTGCGCGAAATACAAATACCGACAACGCAAATGTCGTATTTTATTCTACTAGTAGTGCCACCCTAAGCGCAAACGCAACTTCTATCATTGTTCCAATTGCATGTCAAGTTAATGGAGTGGCTGGTAATGTAGACGCAAATAAAATTACAGAACCATACAATAAACCAATTGTGGGCATTACATCTATTAACAATGATTATGCAACCTCAGGAGGCGTAGATCCAGAAGGTGACTTAGAAATAAAAGCACGATTTAAAGCAACCGGACCATTTAGAAATCTATCTGGCACCGAAAGTCAATATCTTGCCACGGCTATTTCTACTTATGCTAAAAAGGCAACTGTTGTTGGGCCTATTACAAGGTACAAAGAATACATTCAAGTGCCAGCGGTTGATGATGCAACTGAATATCAAGGCTATACAGGCAACGGCGCTCAAAATCAATACACAACAGCCCTTTCTATTAATCCAAATGCTAAATACGTTTATGATAATGTCGCTTATCATTTAGCCAATGATCAGACTGTGCCAATAACTCATTACACGCAAGACTTGGATTTTGTAATGAATTTTACTGGTACATCAAAAAATAGAGGCGATGCATACAGAGAGTATTTAAATAATGTTGATATTGACCCTTCAAGTGCGGCTGCCAGTAATAGACCATCGGTAACAATTAATAACGTTTGGACGGCTACCAATCTTACCAATAAACCCGCAACGACTATAGCTCCCGGCGATATTCTTTTAAGCGAATACTCTTATCTTTCTAAAGCTTCTAGAAACGATTATGAAAAAGGAGTACTTAACTGCGTCGATGTTTATGTAAATAATAACGACTATCAACTTGCAACTGCGGTTATCCCAAGGCCCGGAGTTAATATTCCTACAATCAAATTTACTACCGATTCGTCAAACGCTTTTTATATTAAAAATTTTGCAAGAATGAATGAACCCGGTCATTGTCCAGTAGACGGTAACATTTTTACACCGTTATTTAATCAACCAGCCGCCGACCTTCCAGATTCAATTAGTTTGAGTGACACTACATTTTATAAAAACATTCATTATTGGGCCGTTCAGGATGTTACGCCAATCGGTGGCACCGTTCGCGCCCGTAATGGCATTGAATGGTCATCAACAATTCGTGGAGCAAAAAGCGGAGATATTTCTTCGGGTCCATATACCGGTCAGTACATTTTACAAAAGAAGCTTGAATCAGCTTTAACAAATGTTGTTTATGATGTAAGTATTGCGGCTAGTACGCCAACGACTATAACTTTGGCTACGCAACTTTCTAATGATGGGGCTACTGCGGTTAAAGCCGGAATGAGCGTTACTGGAACGTGTTTTCAATCAGGAACCATTGTTACACTTGTCAATGGAAATACCATAACATTAAATAAAGCAACCACAAATACTCTCGCAGTCACAAGTACAACCGCGACGTTTGGTTATTCAATTGATGGAACGGGATCAACGGCTCAAATTGTAGTTCCAAATACGGGCGAATGGCCTTCATCGGGAACGGTACTAATAGATAATGAATACATTCAATATTCTGCTACTAGTTCATCTGGCAGCCCTGTAAGTACTTATACTGCAACAACATATTCTTCCCTTAACTCTATTGCTTTAACTGGACTTACAAGAGCTAGCGATTCTACTTTAATTAACTCGCACGATATTGGATCCAGTGTTTATCTTAAATACAGCGATGCAGATACTTCAGTAACAGTTAACCAGTATAAATTTGATAACAATATTTACACTTTGCAGGGCGCATTAGAAGGCGTCAAGCAAGTTACCACCGATGTTTTGGCTCATAAAGCCAAAGTTAGGTACTTTAAACCAGATATTACAATCATGTCTAATTCGGGCGTTAGCCTCTCAACGGTCAAATCGTCTATTCGTCAATCTTTGTTAACTTATTTTGAGGGTAGTTATTTTGGCAGCACAATTCAATTATCAGATCTTTTACAAATTATTCATAATACACCCGGCGTTGATAATGTCAAATGGTCAAAAGATTTAATTTCAACAATTAAGAGTGTTTCTTATCCTGTTATATCGGCAAAAGTTGAAAGTGCTCTTAAACCAAAAGAATACACTTATACTACTACCACTAACCACAAAATGTCGGTTGGTGACACCGTTACAATTAATGGTTCTAGTATTGACGCTTATAATGGTTTGTTTGCAATTAAATCCATTCCAACGGGAACTAAAAATAAATTTGTTGTTACAGGGTCAACGGCATTTTCAACTACAAGTGCTCCATCATTTACTTCTGATTCTCCAAGTACGGTAAACAGTGGCACTGCCTCTATGCCTGACGGGACAACAACATTGACATTGAACGCGGGCATTCCAGACGATTGGACGGTTGGATCAACGGTTTCACGTATTAAAGGTGGATCCATTAATAGTAGCGGCATTACAGCATCTGGCACCACTTATACTGTAAATGCAACAGGTCATGGTTTAGCTAGTGAATCAACGGTTGTTATTAGCGGCGTACAGGATTCTCGTCAAACGACCACCAGTGAAACCTCTCCTACGGTTACTAAAACTCCGTCAGCCACAACGTCTTCAGGAAATAATGTTCTTTCTTTTTCAAGCGCCGTTACAAGCAGTGTGTCGGTCGGAGCACTCGTCAGTAGTGGAACAAAAATTCCGTCTGACACGTATGTAACAAATATTGATAACACCTCTTCTCCAAAAACCGTGACATTAAGCGCAAACGCAACTAGTAATATTACAACTAACGACACAATAACATTTACCCATGATGACAACGTTATTGCCGTTGTCAGTGCAACCGGTATTGCAATTGATCAAATTGTGTCAGGTGCGGGGGTTTCAGACTCTCTTAGCGCCACAACCTCAAGTGGTAATTCAACAACAACAACTAGTAAAACTATGGTTTTGTCCTCCGAGCTTCCAGCAAATTTTGGAGTTGGATCGGTAATTACTCATACTAGTAGTTTATCTAGTGGGACATACATAACTTCTGTAAATTCAGCAAGAACTACAATAACTTTAAGCGCATCGCCTACAGCAACCATTGGCGCTGGTGCGTCTGTCACAATTTATTCTAATCAAACGGTAGTAACAAACGTTGACGGCAACCTTATTACTTTAAATAAAAGCCTTTCATCTGTTGCGTCCGGGGCGGTGTTAATTTTTACAGGGGTCAGCTCTGCTTATAATAACAAATTTACAATAAGTTCTGTCAGCACAGATTCATTTCAAGTAACTGGAACGGTGTCATCTCCAGTTAGTAGTGTTGGAAACACTGGTACATTTGCGGGAACCCCGGCAAGCTTAGGAGGATTTCCTTCTACTAATAGTCCAACAATTGTTTCAAAAACTGCTACTACAGTAACTTTGAGTGCACCTGCATCAAATGGTGGCGTCTCATCTACTTTAAGTACAACAGATTATTTTAACGCCTACGAAGTAATCGGGTCTGCAACTGCAAACTTATTAGGAACTACTGATGCAGACGGTAACCCTAGAACTAGATTAACAGAAACCAATGTATATGGTAATCCTGTTGTAGGCGCAGTATTAGACAAAGTGTACGTTGGAGGAAATAGTTCTGGCAATGCTACTAAATACAATTTTTATTTTACTGGAAATCCGACTACTGGCACAATTCAAATTAATTTTAAATCTTTGTGCTCTGCAATTATTGATGTTGATGTTTTAGAAAATTTTGCAACGGCATCTTTAGCTTGTAATTATATTCAAAATCAAATTAATAATGCGTATATATCATATGATCCGTCTGCAACAAGTGGATTAGTTACGGTTGCACTTTCTAGTAAAACGTCTACGACAACTTTAGTTCCTGATGCGTTAAACCCATTTGTTATTACGTTTAATAATGCTGGCCTTAATGCAGATTTTAATCTGTCAAATATATTCCTTGAAGGAGCATCGGGATCTTACAATTCTGACTTAGTTATTGGCGATGACGAATTAGCAACTTTACCGGATGGAACATCTGTTAACGGTTCGCTTGACCTTTCATCCGTTATGACTATTAGAACAAAATCTCAATCTACTTGGAATATAGCCTAATGTCATTTACTGGATTTACTGGAACTACAAATATTCAAACAATTGATCAACGTTATTTTGTTGAGGCAATTCATGGCGCTAAGCATCCATCTAGTTATTTAGATAAATTTCCAGACAACATTTTTAATACGTCTCCCGACGCTGTTTTATATAAATTAATTTATGCGCTAATTGGTCCTGCTGGCGTAGCGTCTCTAAAAAGGGGTTATTTTGAAGCTCGTTTAAAATTTGAAGAGATGGGATTAGAGTCGGCTCAATTAGAAAGTTTTTATGCTAACCCAATGGGATTTGGCAGAATTGCCGAAGAAACTTTTTCAGAAGATGTAACAGGTTTATTAAATAATGATATTTGGTCAAAAATTAAATCTAAAGACCAAGCGTATAAAAATCGCGTTTTAGATTTTATGCATGCCGCTCGTCTTGGTGGTACTCCTGAGGGTATGCGATACGCCGCTAAATCGGCACTGGGTAGAGACGTAAACATTGTAGAGGGTTATGAATACGTTTTTGATCAAAACAGCGATCAAATTGTTGGTTTTAAAAATGCAATTGAACCTAATAAAGATGGAATTTATAGCACCGAAAAGTTTGCAATTGTTCCTAATCCAGAAACAAGCGGTTCTATTATTCAAACAATTACGTTTGATCCAATTCCTAGTTTTGGAACGTTTACCATCTTATACAAATTTGTTAACACTCAACCCATATCTTATTCAGCGACTGCTTTAGATATTAAAAATGCGCTATCGCAAAACAGTTCTATTCAAAATAATATTATTGTTTCTGGTACTCCTAGAACCGGTATTAAAATTCAATTTGTTGGCCCAATTGGACACAACAATGATAACATTTTATCAGTAGACGCGGCGGGTTTGTCATCATCAACAAATTCTATTTGCTCTGCAACGGTGCAATCAAACTCCGGAGTTATTTCTACAAACAACGAATTTACTTTTGTATCTCCAGAATCTAAAAAACATTTAGAAGTTGCAATTGACAAGTTGCGACCAATAAATGCTTACCCTGTATTTGTATCCGGTCAAAGCGATTGGAATCAAATTGCTCCAAGTCCAGAGTCTACTCCGCCAATTTCATCCAGTAATTACACTACTGTTGTTAGACATGTAACTGGAAATAGTCAAGTGCCTTGGCCTGAAAATACCAAGAAAACACTTGATTGGATTAAACCCAATGAAGAGGTTGAGGCACCAATTCTTAAAAAAGATTTTAAAGAATCTTATCAAAATTTTCATGAAATTAATAAAATTTATGCATATTCGCAAGACGACTCTGATTTATCTATTGTTCAAAAACAATTAAATTATAACACGGGATCGTTTAATCCTAACCTAACAAGAAAAATTACATATTTAAGTCAGTTTAATGATGCAAAATATAATCAAACAAATTTTACTCCAGATTTAGCTGTTGCTGACCATTTCAAACCGCGAACTGCCACCAGCTACGATTTAAATAGCGACACCCCGTTAATTGATGGAATTTACCCAGCATCTTATTTAAATTTACCGGGCGTAGCTAGAAAACAAACCAATGATCTTTTTTGGGCTTCTGTTTCAAAGAACAATGGATCAGAATACCTTGAAGTTGATTTTGGTAAAACTAGGGCTGTAAACTTTTTAAGTTTTGAATTTTTAAAATCCCCTGCCTCCGTGAGCATCTGGTATGACACCTATGATTATGAAGGGTATAGAAATTTTGTTCAAGTGTCAAAGGAACAACTTCCGGGGACAACAGAGACTTATGAGTTTGATACAGAGTTTAGTTATTACGCTGACGATTTATCTCCTTGGGAGTACGTCACTTATAATTTTAAAGACTCAAATCAAAATATTATTTATACAAGATATTTAAGAATAAAATTTGATAGAAGGTTTGATTCTTCAAATGGTAATTTTGTAAAAAATTGGTTAACTAATAATAACAACGATAGTGACGTTTGGCCAATTTGTGTAAAAAATTTAAGGATTGGTAGGACGGTTTAATGGCAACTTCTAAAACAGTAGCAGCAAGTACTAGCACAATTACTACTGCTAGTTATAAAATTGTAGACGCAACTGACACCACAAATCCTGTAAGCTATTACACGTTTACCACATCCGCTGCGCATAAATTTGTTCAAGGTATGACAGTTGCCATTAGTGGAGCAACAAGCGGATACAACGGTTCATTTCTTATTGACACAATTGTAGACTCGTACACTTTCATAGTTAAAAATGCGAGCGTCATAACGCCGCAATTTGGATCTAATACCGTAACAGCAACAAGTAGTGATTACACAACCACTTTTGATACATCTGGAATTCAATTAATGAACAGCGTTGAGTTTTTTGTTGACGGAAGTAAAGATAATCCAATCGTTGCTACCCCTGCAATTAAAACTGAAATAGATTTAAGCGGTTTTATTATTAATCAAAATAAAACAGATTCAACTTCTTTTAATCAAACTAATTACTTGTTAGATTTAGATGGAACAACTATTTTAAAAACATTCGCTCAGGAATTTCTTTTACCTCAAAATTTTGCGCGTAACAATAGATACCCAAAAATTACTGGCATTCATTTAAACGCTAATACCAGCGCTAATTATCAAATTACATACAGCATAGAAACTTATAATGCTTCGTATGAATGGAAGCAAATTTTTAAAGGAACTCATACTGCAACAAATCAAACTTCTGGTCCAAAATGGATTCAAATTAACTTTGCATCGTTTACAATTGATCCTAAATATGTCAATCAAAAATTCAGAATTGTTGTACATGGATTGACTGGCATAACGGGATTTTATTATTCCGAGCAATCTTCATTTGAGCAAAACGATTGTTTTGTTACTGATCCTACTATTGCGTCCCCTTATCGAACTAATACAATTTCGGACCCTAGGGGTGTTACTGGAAACAAATGGAGTGTATATGCCGGTACCAGTGCGAGCTACACTAAAATTTCAAATGTTTTTGACGGCCCTGCAAATACAGGACTAACAACTTCGTATAAAGTTACGGTAACTCCGACAGATTACGGAGGGATCACTACAAACGCCACAGGCGGGGATACTGGCTCTGGCACACGCACGGGAATGAAAGAAGACGGTTATCTTTCCATATCCGCTGGAGAAAAAATTTCTGTTTCAGCTTGGTTTAAAGCTGGGGAAGCAGCGGGCAACGTTAGAATCAATGCTTACTTTAGAGATTCTTCTGGAACGTTTGCCGGTTCGGTTCAAAATGCAATTCCAATTTCTATAACAACTGATTGGGTAAATTTAACTGGGACGTTTACCGCTCCCGCAAATGCGGCTTGGGCAACATTTTATGTCTCTTGGGAAGCATTGACTAATAACAGGTTAACTCCTTATACGGTTCAATACACTGGTTTTATCATGTCCGTAAGTTCAACTATACCAACATTTTTTGACGGCAATTCAACAGATGCAAACTGGCTTGGAACTGCAAACAGGAGTCAATCAGTAATAAAAGAAAAAAGAATTAGAAAAAATCAAAATGCAGTTGCCGTTCGTTTTAGGTTGATGGGTGACGTTGCAGATGACGGAACGGATATTTTTGGAAATTCATATCGTTCATCAATATATAAACAACCCGTTGAAAATGTAATTGATTTAAACACAGACACTTGGTGGATGTCTAAAGCAAATCCGTCTAAATACGGAGTAGAAAGTTTATATTTTGACCTTGGTAAAAAAGATGTTGTGGAGGCTTTGTTTGTTGACCCTGTTACACCAAACGTGAATTTTAATGTTTATTACATCAATGGCAATGAGCAACCCAATGGTTCATCATCTACAGACTTTGATTCTATGCTCTGGACTAGGGTTCCTAAGCAATTTAAAGCCACTAAGCGTCAAAACTATGCGTTTCCTACTTCAGTATTTGCTAGGTACTTTAAAATTGAATTTACTTCGCTTCAAGCTCAACCTTATGTAACTGGAGATTTTCAAAAGACAGTTTTATATAAAAAATATCCTCAATGGGTTTTTGATTACTTTTTATCAATTTACGCTTTTAATAAAAATGAAACCTATGATCCTTTTACGGCTAGCAAAGTAAACGTTTCATTTGATTTATTACAGCTTGCTTTTAATTATTATAAAAATGACATTATTCAAAATAATATGAAAGCAGATGATATTAAAACTGTTGACGAGTCCGCTGCTAATTTAGATCAAATGGTTAAAAATTTGCTATTAAAAAATGCAGATGGTGTTGATTCTCTTGATTTGACAACTTATTCAAAAGTAAAAACTGCGCTTGATCCTTTCATGGATCATCCGGTTAATAGGTCTACCTTTGATTCAATAATTGCAGGAATTACTTTGTCTAATGCAAATTATAATAATTACCCAATTGAGGATAAATTAATTACTGTAGCAAATACCGGTGACGTTTCTACTCATAATAGAAATCATTTAATTCAAGAAAAAACAATTCCCCATATGTATTTTTTCTTACCGTCCCGTCACTCTTATAGAGAAGCAGTTGCAAAACTTCAAAATAATAAAGCTTATTTTGTGGGCATTAAAGAAATTGCTTTTCAGAGGCGCGATCATAAAATTATTTCAAATAATGACATGTATGTAATATCTGGCGGAGATGTCATTAATTCAGAATTTAATACGTTTACACTAGACGGAGAAAGTTGGACATCTAAATGAGTAATTACACATCATATGATGTTGCCAAAAACAATAAAATTAATATTATTTCTGATGAGTTTGACAGCTATACGGGCGAATGGAATAATTTACTTTCTTACGATGCATCACAAACGGGTCAACTTAAAAATCAAAAGCATACTGACATCCGCTCATTTTATGTTCCTAAATCTTTACCTAGTTACGTTTTATATTTAAACAATAAAACCGTAAACTCTTCTTCTCTTCAAGGCGTTCAAGTTCAAAATTTAAAAGGACAAATTGACGTTATTAAAAGTGAAAATTGGTTGGTTTCTGGACCATCCGGTTCTGCTGTATCCGTTGGAGTTCAGTCATCATATAGCAATTGGTACGGTTTAACTCTTACCTGCCCTGTTGGACAAACAATTGCAACTTCAACTTTGTCTGATAATTTACCAATCATTTTAACTGCATATAACCCTGAAACAGATTTCATAACTATTTCTATTCCAAGCGGAGTTACAAATATTACTTTGGCAACTTCTTCCATTGCATTTAGTAAAACAAATAGTTTTGCAACATCTAGCGATTATGATGAAATTTTCTTTAACGATCCAGACATTCAATTTATTGGGTCTGGAACGGCAAAAGAATTACGCATTCCTTTATTTAAATTAGTTAATTCAATTGGTGGCATCGTTTCAGTTCGGTTTAAAATTGTGGCCGTCAGTGCAACGGTTACATTTAAATGTTTATCCATCCGATGCATTTCTGATAATTGGGTTTATGCTCCAGTTGATATAAATACGCAATGGGGTTTAGTTGCATCTACGCCTAGTTTAAATGGATCTGCGTTGAGCGGTACAGCAAACACCGATTATCCAAATTGGCCAATTAATTCTAATTCCAGTTATTTGCCAACCGTATGGCCCGCTTTATATAAATCGTATAGTGATTCTATTACAACTGGTAGTAAACCTCTTTTTAATGATGGCGAAATGGAAGTTTGGTTTAATTCTGGAACTTTATCTGCTGCTACAAATTCAATTAGTACACATTTCAGACTTGGTAATCAAAAATCTCAACAGAATGACTTAAATTTAAAAACACAATCTGCTCTTGAAAACTTACAAACACTAGATGCAATAAATAGTACTGTATCAGATTATCTTCAAAAAGATATAAGTAGAATTCCCGGAAAACTTGCAAATAATTACTCAGCCGGTCCAACATCTACTTTGTCAGGTGACATTAGTGATACCGCCACTAGCATAACGGTGGCCGATGCTTCAGGGTTTCCAACCGGTGGTGGGCTATTGGCAATTCAATACACCTATAATGATCAAACAACAATTGAATATATTAGGTATCTGTCTAGATCAGGAAATGTTTTTACTGTTTACTCTGGCGGGCGGGGTTACCTTGACACTTTAGCCACAAATCATATTGCGGGCGCTCGCGTTGATTTTGAACCCCTGTCAATTACAACTGCAATCGGTGACACTTATACGTTTTCGTCTACTCCAACAAAACTTAATGGTGCAATTACTAGTTCTGCAACATCTATTACTCTTACAAATTCAAGTAATTTTCCTTCAAGCGGAGTCATTTTAATTGATCAAGAATACATTGCATATTCTGCAAATAATACAACTACTAATACTTTGACTGTCTCATCTAGGGGTTATTTTTCAACTTTGGCTGCACCTCACAACAATGACACCAACGTTTATTTTTACACTCAATCAAATGCATCAAATTATACAAACGCAGTCGGGTCTGCCCAAAGTCAATTAAATGGTCGGTCACAAAACGACATTGAAAATTACATTAATTTAAATAAAATATCATATGTTACTTTTTCAATTGAATGGAATTCAGAAGGATCAACTTTAAAAATTAAAGACGAGTCAAATATAGATTTATATTCTTTCGCCCTAACTAATAAATTAAAAACCAATACGGATTATATTTTTGTTCCCTCTGTTGAAGGAACATTTTTAAGAGTTCAATGTTTTGAAATTTATAATACTTCGGTAGGGGATCCAAATCATATGATTAAAATATTTGATTCAGGATTAATTCACGATCTGTTAATTCATAATAATAAAGGAACCGTAGGTTGGTCTGCTTCTTTAACAAATGGTGACGCGCACATTAAAAGCATTCGTTCTAGAAAATTGATTTATGCAGAGATGAGAACGTCTCCAATAAACAGTTATACCCCTGTTAAAGGCACACAAATTTTTGTTGAATCAAATAATGCAATTCAGTTGCTTTCAAATATTACAACAAGTCCATTTAATATTGGAACTTCAAAACAAGAAATTGATCAAAAGAAAAACAATTCTAATCAGTGTCGTCGCATTACTAATGATTCCGGTTCATGGCAAGGCGTGATGACTAATCAATTTGAAATTGAAGACTTTACTGATTTTTCAATCAAATTTAATATTTTTACAACTTTAAATCAAAAAATATCAGCAATGTTGTATAACAGTGCCAAGAATATTGTTATACCAGTTTACGTACCAGATTTTAATAACAATCAGTGGCAGGAAGTTAATTTAATATTAGATGGAAAAAACCATCCAACAGGAAATTATTCATTAATAATTGCTGAGGAATCTTCTCAAGTTGGCTCTGTTTGGTGGATAGATAAATTATCTATTACAAAAAATCAAATTGCTTGGTATGCCAGATCATTTGTTAATGGTGTCAATCAAATTGGCGCGGATAAATGGGTTCCTATCAATGATGTAATTAATAGTAATAAAAATGGCGCAACGTTTGCAACCGCTGGTAACGAACTTCAAATTAAAGCTTTAGCAAAAACTCCATTTGTTGAATTATCTAAAATTTCTGTAGCTCCAAAATATGCAACCTTGGGCAATTTTATTGTAAGATAACATGAGTAAATTTATTCAACATACTAGTCAGTACGATCCAATTAGCATCGGTATATGCTTGCAAAGAAAAGGGTTAAAAAAAGATCAAACGGGATTGCTTTCGTTAAATAATTACACTTTGAATATAACTACTACAGGTTTAAAACCAAATCCTAATTTGTCAACTGCGCCATCTTTTACAAATTCTTATTTTGTTCCAGTTTTTAACGCAACTAACGTCAATTATACCACTGTACAATTTCAAGCGTTTTTACATGGCGTTCAATTAAAAAATTACCCAATTCAAATGAAATGGGATTTTGATGATGGGTCAGAAATTTTTTATGATACTAAAGAACAATTAGAAAGTAAAAAAACAGTTTTAGAAGGAAACTGTTCAATTGCTGCAAATTCTTGGAATGACACATATAAAACAACAACTTATACAACTTCTTTGGCTCACTCTTTGTCAGTCGGTAGCTCGGTTACAATTACAGGAATGAAACCATATAATTACAATGGAACTTATATTGTAAAAGGTGTTACTTCAACTACATTTACAGTAGATCGCGTAGAAAAAGATTTTGGTATCACAACGTCTTCTGGAACGTATACATCAGTTATATATCAACCCGTATACCATAAATTTAAATATGGCGGACGCACGGTTGAATCAAATTATGTAGCCGATCAAGTTCCCGTTACTTTATCTGTAATTGATAATTTGGGTAGAAAAAGCATAACATCAATTATGGTTTATCCCAAAGTCGACGCTTAACCCTCAAGGATATACATAAAATCTTTTTTGCTCATCCTTTGACTAATTGCTTGATCGGCAATTGCCCCCTTAAAGATAGCATCGTGATATCCCATTTTGTCAAGGACAACTTTAAGTTTTCTGTCTTCTACTGAATTTGCCATCAGTAGTGTGTAAAACCTGACGGTTTCAAAGTTAGATGTAACTCGGTGAATCCGGTTTTCGCGCTGAGTGTATGTAGACCATTTCCATGGCAGGTCATAATGAATGCATACAGAACCTACCTCAAGGTTAA